>Ga0182240_100002_pt1 | contig 209518 bp, 237 predicted proteins | sample hydfrates4_PW_90_FD_145594 | JGI IMG/M metagenome (GOLD analysis project Ga0182240, IMG submission 145594) | Subsurface microbial communities from deep shales in Texas, USA - hydraulic fracturing test 4_PW_90 | ecosystem: Environmental > Aquatic > Deep subsurface > Shale gas/oil reservoir >...
AAGACAAAAGATGACATAATGAAGGCGATTGATGCAGCATGGGAATCATACATAAAAGTCAAGGGGTTGAAGAAGAAGGTTGGGGAATTAAGAAAAGAGCTCGTGGAGATAGCAAAGCCCGGTGATGCGAAGTGAGGGAGGTAGTGATTTGTCCACAAGATGTATGCTTAAATTTAATTTAAATTTTTTAATTTAATCAAAATTAAAGGAGGTGGTTGTATGCCCTGGAGGAGAAAGAGGAGAGATTGGGACGATATATTTGATGAAATCTTTGGCAGGGAGTTTGAGTTCTTCGATGAGCTGATGGAAAAGATGCTCCGTGATCTGGATGAGTTCTTCAAGATCGCATCCAGCGGAGAGATGAAGCCATTTGTCAGAGGCTTCTCCATCAGAATCGGTCCTGACGGAAAGCCAGAGATCAAGGAGTTCGGTACTAAGCCAGAAGCCATAAGGAGAGAGGGAATTGAAGAGCGCAAGCCACTCATCGATGTCATGGAGACCGATGAGGAAGTGCACGTTATCGCAGAGATGCCAGGCGTGAACAAGGAGGATATAGATGTCAACGCCTCAGAGACATCGGTTGAGATCAAGGCTGAGGGTGAGAGTAGGAAGTACTTTGAGGTCGTTGACTTGCCATGTGAAGTAATTCCAGAGTCTGCCAAGGCAAGATACAACAACGCTGTGCTGGAAATAATCTTCAAGAAGAAGTACCCGAAGAAGGAGGAAAAGAAGAAGATAAAGGTAGAGTAATTTTTTGATTTTTTCTCTATTTTTTAGAGCTCGATTCTGTATTTGGCTCGCATTACGTCCTCCCTTATAACATATTTCGCTTTTCCTTCGGCAATTACTTTAAATGCATGCTCTATAATCTTCTTGTAGAAATCGCAGTATGGGCTTTTCTCAAACATGCTGCCTTTCTCAGCATACACCTCAGCGGGGCAAGGTGCACCGCATATGTGCCTGTAAGTGCAGGTATCACATTCCTCTATTTTCTCCACAACTCTTCCCCTGACGTCTCTGAACGGTTCTGCATTCGTATTAATTCCGTCTTCGTTCAGCACCTCACCGAGCTCTGCCGAATATCCATCCATGCCTATAAATTCCCCGCATGGATAAACCTTCATGTCTGGAGCTATTGCGAAGAACCTTCGTCCAGCCCCGCATGGCGATATGTCGCACTGGAGAACTCTAGACGTTGGTGCTATTATACCAAGCAAGATGTTTGCGAAATCACCAATTACGATTCTCTTACCCTCTTCTGTCAGCTCTATTGCTCTGTTCACAGCCTTTATAAAGTACTCAGCAGCTTCGTCGATTGGGGGCCTTAGTTCCCGTCCACCAGCACTTGTACCTCTCACCGGATTCATAAGAACGACTTCCACCTTTCCATCAAGGAAATCCACCATTTCAGGTAAATGTGTGTAGTTATAGCGGTTTATTGTGGTGATTATATTGAGGTGTCTGTAGCCACCCATCACATCGAGAACCCTGCTAACAGCATCAAAATGTCCCTTACCTCTCAGAAAATCATTGATCTCCCTGTCAGGAGAGTCGAGAGATACACCGAGATTGACCTTTCTCTCCATTATAAAGTCCATGTCGTTCTCGTTCAGCAAAAATCCGTTCGTCTGGATTCCGTAGTTGAAATTTCTGTTCTCATCGATAATTCCAAAAATCAAATCCTTGGCAAGCAGTGGCTCAGCTCCATGGAAGATTATCCATTCCACGCCTGCCTTTTTAAGGATATCAATGATCTTGCTCAGCTCGTCATAGTCCATCGTCTTTCCTCTTTTCCTGATCTCTGCAGGTATGTAGCAGTATGGGCATGAGGCGTTACAGGAATCTGTTACGTTGATGTATACTGTTCTGATCTGGACTTCGCGTCGATACTTTGCCAGCTCATCCATCAGCCTGTCTCTGTTCTCAAGCCACACTTTTCTTACATCTTCTGGAAGATCCGATTGCCATGAAAGCGCCCAGAAAACCGATTCGGGATCGATAAAAACAGTAAAATCGTGAAAATCCTCTCTTGAAAGTTCCATTGTACCACCTTATAAAAAATTTAAAAGGGGGATTTTTCGCCCTGCATTACATAGTGTGTCAGTCCACCATCTTCACTGTCGCACTCCAGTCTGTATGCCAGAACCTTTCGTTCCATGTTCCCTCCTTTTTTGCTTACTCTTAAAATACTTTGTTCTGTTGTCGCATAGTGACAACAGAGTCGAAGAATATAATCTGTAAAATTATGGGTTTGAATAGAAATAGAATGTTCAAAAACTTTTGATAAGCGAAAAGCAAATATGATCTGGACGAATTGTAGCAATAAATTAAATTGACTAGATTACTTTTCACAAATAACTTTCCACTATTTTGCTGAATTTTTCCTAACTTTTGTGAAAGTTTACTAAAAATTAACAAAATCATGTAATTCTTTATTCATTTGATAGTAAAAAGATTTATATTACATTTCCAATTTGCCACACAAAGATAAAAGAGGTGAAAGAATGAGCTACTTTGAGGAAATTGCTCCAAATGCAAAGAAAGTGGCAATCTACGGAAAGGGTGGTATAGGTAAGTCGACTACATGCCAGAATACTGCTGCAGCACTCGCGCATTTCTACAAGAAGAAGGTCATGATTCATGGATGTGATCCGAAGGCTGATGCAACGAGAATGATCCTTCATGGAAAGCCACAGGATACAGTCATGGATGTATTGAGGGAAGAGGGAGAGGAAGCAGTTACACTTGACAGGGTAAGAAAGGTTGGATATGGAGGAATTCTGTGTGTTGAAAGTGGCGGTCCAGAACCGGGAGTTGGATGTGCTGGAAGAGGAGTTATCACTGCTGTGCAGATGATGGTGGATCTTGGTGGATATCCCGACGACCTAGACTTTCTGTTCTTTGATGTGCTTGGAGACGTTGTTTGTGGTGGATTTGCGATGCCTCTCAGAGATGGTCTCGCGAAGGAGATCTACATCGTATCTTCGGGAGAAATGATGGCAATATATGCTGCAAACAACATATCAAGAGGAATTCTGAAGTACGCTGAGCAGTCTGGAATTAGGCTTGGAGGCATTATCTGTAATTCAAGAAAGGTGGATGGAGAAAGAGAATTGATGGAAGAATTCTGCGACAGACTTGGTACGAAGTTAATTCACTTCATTCCGAGAGACAACATTGTCCAGAAGGCTGAATTCAACAAGATGACTGTTGTGGAGTATGCTCCAGATAGCAATCAGGCTCACGAATACAGGAAGCTAGGAAAGAAGATCGAAGAGAATGATGAGCTGGTTATCCCATCCCCACTGGAAATGGATGAGCTCGAGAAGCTCTGTAGTAAGTACGGGCTGTTTGGGTGATTTCATGAAGCTAGTAAAGGCAATTGTTAGGCCAGAACGAGTTGATGACGTCGTAGATGCACTGCAAAATGCTGGCTATCCATCTTTTACAAAAATCGATGTTGTGGGAAGGGGGAAGCAGGGAGGTCTCAGAGTTGGAGACGTAATCTACGATGAGCTGCCAAAGACATTGCTGCTGATTGCTGTAAATGATGACGAGGTTGGAAAAGTGGTCGAGACAATAAAGTCGTCTGCCTATACCGGAAATTTTGGAGATGGCAAGATCTTCATTCAGCAGATAGAAGAAGCGTACACGATTAGGACGGGTGAGAGTGGAATCTAGGTGAAAAAATGAAGGAGATCATCGCGATAATTCGACCAAATGCCGTTTCTAGGACAGCAAAAGCTCTCGAAGCTGTTGGTTTTGCTGCCATGACGGTAATGAAGTGTTACGGAAGGGGGAAGCAGAAGGGGTATCTTGAGGCCAACCTGTCGGATGTTGCCGACATCGAGAAGATCCTGGAGGAGGGAGAGAAGGAAGGCCTGTTCATGAAGTACATCCCCAAGAGGCTGATCTCCATCGTTGTGGAGGATGAGGACGTTCCACTAGTCGTTGGAATAATCATGAAAATGAATAGAACGGGCAAAATTGGAGATGGCAAGATCTTCGTTTTGCCTGTAGAAGATGCTGTAAGAATAAGGACTGGAGAAACCGGAATTGAGGCTATAGGAAACTGAAAGAGGTGGAAAAATGCCATTTATTTTGTTGGATTGTGATAAGTGTATTCCTGAAAGAATGAAGCATACATACGTTTACGATCCAGATGAAGAGATCATACCCCTCTGTAATGTGAATACCGTTCCCGGAGACATGACCGAAAGAGGTTGTGCATTCGCAGGCTCGAGGGGTGTCGTAGGTGGGCCGGTAAAGGATATCATTCATATGGTTCACGGGCCAATAGGGTGTGCCTTTTACACGTGGGGTACGAGGAGACACCTATCAGACAACGACTTACACAGGCGTTACTGCTTTTCCACGGACATGCAGGAATCCGACATAGTCTACGGTGGTGAAAGAAAGCTTGAAAAGGCCTGCCTTGAAGCAGCCGAGGAGTTTCCGCAAGCGAAGGGGATATTCATCTACACAACCTGCCCCACTGCCCTGATAGGAGATAATATTGAATCTGTGGCAAAGAGAGTTGAAGAAAAGATAAAGAAGCCAGTTTTTGCTGTGAACTGCCCAGGTTTTGCTGGAGTATCACAATCCAAGGGTCACCACGTTTTCAACGTAACATTTTACAGGTGGTTGAGGAAGGCGAGGGAGAGATTTCCAGAGAAGTGCATGAAGGAGGAAGAAAAGACTCCATATGATGTGGCGATAATCGGTGAGTACAACATGGACTGGGATTTAGCTGTCCTCAATCCCCTGCTTGAAAAGATTGGATGCAGAGTTATAACGGTGTTCACAGGTAATGCATCACTTGATGACCTCTTCAAGTTGCCAGATGTCAAGCTGAATATAGTGTCATGCCAGAGATCGGCTGAATACATTGCGGAGATGATAAAGGATGGATTCGACATACCGTTTGTGAGAGTTACCATGTTTGGATTATCAGAAACTACAGAGTCGCTGTATGAGATTGCCAGAGCCTTGGATATACCAAAGGAGAGAGTTGATGAAATTGTGAAGGAAGAGATGGAGGCTATAAAGCCACAGCTTGACTACTACAGGGAGAAGCTCGAAGGAAAGACTTGTATGGTCTATGTGGGAGCGCCGAGAACTTGGCACTGGATAAGAGCTATGAAGGATCTTGGAATCGACTATGTGGTTGCATGCACAACCTTTGGACATGATGAAGACTATGAAAAGCTGAACAGAAATCTCAAGAGGGCGGGCCTTAAGGGTGTTCTCGTCATCGACGCACCAAACGAGCTTGAGCTTGAAGAGGCAATACACCGCTTTAAGCCAGATTTCATGCTTACAGGATTGAAGGAGAGATATCTGTTCAGAAAGTATGGAGTTCCAACAATTAACTCCCATTCATACGAGCAGGGACCATACGCGGCATATCGTGGCTTTGTGAACTTTGCCAGAGACATCTACAAGGCAGCATGCCATCCGATATGGGATGTGTTGAGGGCAGGTGAAGGGAAGTTCAATTCTTTCAGAGGTGGCTAAAATGGGCGAGATATGCTATGTGGAGAAGCAGAGAACAGTAACAATCAATCCCAACAAGACGTGCCAGCCGATAGGTGCAATGTGGGCAACGCTTGGAGTACGCAGAGGTATCCCGTTCGTTCAGGGTTCTCAGGGGTGCTGTACGTATGTTAGGTACACCTTCAACAGGCATTTCAGAGAGCCGGTATCTATCGCTGTGGCGTCTTTCCACGAACATGCGGCCGTATACGGTGGTATGAGGAACCTTGTTGAGGGCGTCTTCAACCTCGTTGCGAGATACGATCCTGATTTAGTAGCTGTAATCACCACATGCTCCTCTGAAACCATAGGCGACGATATAGAGGGTTTTATAAGGTCGGCAAGAAGAAAGATTGCAAAAGAATTGAGCGAGGAAAAGTCAAAGCTACCAATTGTGCCTGTTCACTGCCCATCCTACAAGGGAAGTCATGTAACGGGTTACGATAATGCATCGAAGGCATTCGTTTCCACCCTTGCAGAGAAGGATGAAGAGAAGGTGCCCCATAAGATAAACATTATTCCTGGATTCGGAGTCAATCCTGGAGATATACTCGAGATAAAGAGAATGCTCGATGCTTTTGGCTTAAAGGAATATGAGGACTATTCTGTACTATTTGACATAAGCGAAACTCTGTATCAGCCATTGAGAGAGCCAATTGGAGATCTACCTTATTATCCAGACGGTGGAACGCCTGTTGAAGAGTTTGTAGATGCTGCAAATGCAAAGGCCACGTTTGCCCTGTGCAGGCATGCCGGAGGAAGCGGAGCCCAATTTTTAGAGAGGAGGTACGGTGTTCAGACATTTTACGGACTGCCAATAGGCATAAAGAACACAGATGAGTTTTTGATAAATATTGCACGGGTAACGGGATATGAAATTCCAGACAAGCTTCTGGATGAGCGTGGAAAGCTAATAGATGCTATTGCTGACACTGTACATTACACGATGGATACGAAGGTTGGCATATTTGGCGATCCTGACTTCGTAATTGCAATATCGAGGTTCTGCTGCGAAATGGGAATGAAGCCTGTTGTGGTAAACACTCAGACTCCATCCAAGACCTACAAGCAAGAAATGGAGGCAATAGCAAAGGAGTATGACATAGATATTGAGGTGCAGTTGTCAGATCTCTGGGACTTTGAAAAATCTGTGAAGGGGAAGGGAATCGATTTGCTTATAGGTCATCCAAGAGGAGGAGTTAAGATAGCCGAAGATTTAGGCATCGGGCTTGTCAGGATTGGATTTCCAATATATGATAGAGTGGGACACTTTAGATGGCCTATAGTTGGCTACATGGGTAGTTTAAGACTGTTTGATGAGATAGTGAACACGATACTTGATACAAGGATTCCATGGGATCAGAAGCAGCAGTAGAGAGGTGATACCATGTCGGATATGAAGATTGTGAAGGTGAGGTTTTACGATGAAATGGGGAGGATAGCGGATAACGGCAGGTTTGCTTACATGACATTTCAGATATGTAAGGGAGACAAGCCTGATGTGGGAGACTTCCTTGTGCAGGTGACTAATCTCAAGGGTATCCCAATAATTGTGGCCAAGTATATGCGAAACGAACACGGTGAAGGATTTGGCAAGCCAAAGGATGTGGCAAGCCTGGATGATCTGAAGAAAGAAAACATACCAGAGGACATCATAGAAGCCATAAGAAGTTCCTGTAGAGAGCACGGTATTGACTGGGTTTAATTCTCTTTTTAGTTTAATTTTATTTTGATACTTTTTAGTTATTTCAAAATAGAAAGAGTAATATGTTTGTAGTTTAAGTAAAATCATGAAAAATGGAGAAAAGATTGAGAGCAACGGGGAGAAAATTTCGCTGGAAGAATATAGAAAAGCATACAGAAATATCGTAATCAGGGAAGAAAAAAGAGCTGTTAAAACTCATTTTGCAATATATGTTCTCGTAAATGCTGTAATGATATCTGCCAATCTTGTATACTCTCCCAAAGTTCTGTGGTTTATTTACCCGCTTTTGGGTTGGGGGGCTGGATTGATCGCTCACTATCTGACTTCAGTCCGATGGATTGAAAAAAGACTCAAAAAGAGGGAAGAACACGCATTGCGTCATTTGTGTAGCATTCACCCGTAAAGGCAAACCTTTCAAAAGGGAATTGCAAAATCGTGCCATCCCTGAAGTAGTAATGGGAAAGTTTCAATACAACCGACCATGTTGCAATCTATGGTGGTTATCGTGTTCGATGCGACTTTTGCATTAAGAGTTGCTCCGGCCAGGATTGGAGTCGGTGTTACACTTGAAATTGGACGTGAGCTAAAGAAGCTTGATGCCAAAAAAGCACTGATAGTCACGGGTAAGACCGTTGGCAAGAGTGAGATATGTGAAAGAGTAGCGGAAAGCATCAGGTCTGAGGGCATAGAAGTCGATGTCTGGGATGGTGTTGAACCGGAACCGAGCAAAGATGTTGTGGAAGAAGGAATAAAGTACGCAAAGGGATACGATGCTTTCGTAGCAGTTGGCGGCGGAAGTTCGATGGATACTGCCAAACTGATCAATCTGTACACAACCTATCCAGCGGATCTCTACGAATACATACCAAAGCCTGTGGGTAAGGGCAAAGCTGTAACAAAGCCGTTAAAACCACTAATCGCAGTACCAACGACATCTGGCTCGGGGAGTGAGACTACATGTGCTGCAGTTATGAGCTTGCCTGAGCTTGGGTTGAAGGTTGGAATATTGCATGAGCCCATGCTTCCAACACTTGCAATAATTGATCCGCTGAACATGGTCAGCGCACCACCGAGTGTTACGGCCAATGCTGGAATGGATGCGTTGATGCATGCAATCGAGGCCTATACGACCAAACCCTACACGGCAAACCCGAATAAGTTGATATATTCCGGCTCAAATCCGCTGACAGATTCTTTTGCAGAAAGAGCCATCGAGCTAATTGGAAAATATCTGCGAAGGGCTGTATACAATGGCCACGACATTGAAGCCCGGTTAGGAATGGCTATTGCAGCATATTCAGCAGGAATTGCCTTCGGCAACGCTGGAGTGCACGTACCACATGCCGTGGCTCATGCAATTGGTGGAAAGAAGAAGATACCACATGGAACCTGTGTGTCCGTTGCTGCCCCGGCAATCCTCGAGTTCATACTACCAGCTGTACCAGAAAAGCTTGTGCGTATAGCCGAACTGCTTGGTGAGAGTTGCGAAGGGTCAATACATAATGCTGCCAAAAAGGCTCCCGGCGCATTGAAGAGGTTGATGGACGACATCGGAATTCCAAGCCTAGGGGATTTGGGCTTCTCAGAGCAGGATATTCCAGAGCTCGTTGAAAAGACTCTACTGTTGCAGAGATTGCTTTTGCTATGTCCTCGCAACGTTACTCGGGAGGATTTGGAAGAAATCTTAAGAAAATCGTTTTTGGAGAGTTGATTTTTCGTTGTATTTGTTTTTGTTTTTCTTCCCATTCATTTCAAAATGCAGTTGAGGATTTTACAAACTGAGGTAAAATGCTAAATAGTGTAAATGAAGCTCGACGTTTGTTATGAATCCTGCTGAGACTCTTGGGTGGGAAAAATTACTAGAGACGCTGGAGAGAGAAGCAAAGAAAAGAAATGCTCCTGTTTTCACACTCAAAAATTTTCTTGACGATCCGTTCCACCACCTGGTTTTTGCAGTTCTGAGCTCGAGGACTAGAGACGAACAAACTGCAGAGGTGGTAAAAAGGCTCTTTAGCCATGCCAAAACTCCTGAGGAACTTGCTAGTATGCCGGTAGATAAGATAGAGGAGCTCATAAGAGGTGCGGGATTCTACAGAGTAAAGGCAAGGAAAATCAAGGACCTCGCAAGGATTATCGCAACGGAATATGGCTCCAGAGTGCCTGCAGATTATGACGAGCTCGTAAAGCTACCCGGTGTTGGAAGGAAGACGGCGAATGTTGTGCTTGCACATGCATTTGGAAAACCAGCAATTGCCGTTGATACTCATGTGCACAGGATCTCGAACAGAATGGGAATCGTTCGTACAAAAAAGCCGGAAGAGACTGAGGAAGAACTCAAAAAACTCGTACCGAAAGATCTTTGGGTCAAAGTCAATAGCTCGTTTGTCGGGTTTGGACAGACAGTTTGCAAGCCTTTGAAGCCGCTGTGCGATGAATGTCCTGTATGTTTTTGCTGTCCTAAAATTGGAGTGTGATAGTATCTATTTTATTTTCATGAGAATTTGGGGAAGTAAAGTAATAATGAATGGTTTAGAAACCATTCATTCAGCTTTTCCCGAATCCATCTTTTCGTAGATCTTTCTCAAATACTCTACCTGGTCTATCTCTGCTCTGAACGGAGCCATCATCATTTTTTCAATTATTGTCTTTATCTCATTTGGCTTTCTAACACCGTATAGGCATTTCAGTGGATCCCTGGAAACTTCCTTTAGGGTTCTGGCATAACTCACTTCAGCGGAGATTTTATCCCCCTTTACCTCAGTGCCAACTTCTCTCGTGTAGTACTCTGCCCCCCACTCTGCAACTCCCACTGGAATTACCGTACCGTAATTGAGCAATCTTCCAAAAAGACTCTGTTCAAGCACAACTCTGCCTATCTGGTTGTAGGGCATAGTCTGTTCCTGTTTTCTCCATATACCTCCCGAAATTGATACGCCGGTATCGGTTATTTTATATCTTATTGATCGCCTGTACACCTCTGTTCTTATAAGCAGGATCGCTACAGCGAGAAAAACACCGGTGAGGAAGTTCTCCCTGTATGCCATCATGACGCTGGCAGCCAGCTTCAGAGTATCTGTGGTTGCTGGCTGAGATGACCAAACATCCACCACTGCAAGGATGAGTGGCATGATCAGTGCCAGACCTATTGCTCCTGAAGCTTCGGTAGATCTGAGAACCCATGAAATAAGCAGGAAGATGAACAGGATCAGCAGAAAGCTCACAAACCCAGCAATGCTGTTTACAACATCCTGAGGAATATTCATTGCCGACATAACAAAATTTACGAAACCTGCAACGGGTGTGAAAACTGTACTTGCCAGATATCCGAATAGGGGAGTAATGAGATAGTAAATGAGCAGAGCAAATATGGGCGTCAGGCAGAGAAGGTATTTTCTAAGAAATCCTAAAATCGAAGGCCTCATTGATAATATTTCCACTTTTTTGTGTTCTTCTGAATACTCAATGTACTGACTTTTTGTCATTATCAGGCCTCCTGCTTATATCTGGCTACTGATCAGGTATATATTTATTATGTGTTGTTAATTAATAGTGTTGTTAATAGTTTAAATATCTACTAAGGCCCCAATCAAAAGATTGACAATCTAAAAATGGGGTATTTATGATGCATCTTCACGCAATTTCTCGGCTATCAGCCCAGCAACACTGATCTCGCTAACAGCCCTCTCAATTGTGTCTGTTGCAACAACTCTGGAGATTCCGGCAGCATACAGTTTGTTCAACGCATATCCTGCAAGAACAGGATGGATACATGCAGCTTCAACACTTTTTGCTCCACTCTCAAGAAGAATCTTTGTGGCTTCAATCATTGTTCCGCCAGTGGAGATGATGTCGTCAACAAGAACTACTCTTTTACCTTCAACGTTCAGACTCTTTGGTTTGATCTCTACTTTCTCTGCATCGAGCCTTCTCTTCTCCATGTAATCGAATTCGCATCCAGCAGCACTGGCAGCAACCTTTACTCTCTCGTAAGAACCCATGTCTGGTGAGATCATCACGACATCTTCGTCTTTGAAGTATTCGCCTATGAGTTCCATCGCATCCACTTCAATGAGCTTCTTGAAGTGTCCCGCAGCCTCTCTGCTGTGAATGTTAACAGAGACAACCCTATCAGCGTAGCTCTCTATCAGCCTCGCTACAGCCCTTATGCTTATAGCCTCGCCTTCATTGAACTTCCTGTCCTGCCTCGCATATCCCATGTACGGAATTACGGCTGTAATTTCGGCATCGCTGAGTGCATCAAGCATCAGCATGAGATAAACGAGATCATCGTTGGAGTTTATGCTCTGAACAACCACTGCGTGCTCATCAGTATCCTCTATCTTAACGTAAACTTCCCCATCTGGAAATTTCTTGAAAGTTGTTTTTGCAAGCTCAACGTTCAGGGATTCTGAGATTCTTTTGGCAAGCAGTGGAGAAGATGGACCTGCGACGACCTTCATGGTTCCCCGTCTGATTTTAGGGGGATAATAAAGTTTCTTTTTACCGGAGTGAACGTTCAAATTTTGCCTCGTCTAACGATTTCCAGCGGTATATCACGTTCATGTACTGCTGTAGCAATTAAGACGCCGCTACATCCTATCTCCTTAGCCTTCATCAGATCATCCATGTCTTTAACTCCTCCTCCAGCAAAGACTGGGTTATCCGATATCTCAACAGCTTTCTCAAGAATTTCAAAATCGAGTGATGTGCCTGTTCCAACTCTGTGGAGGGTTAGTATTATAACGCCACCAAGCCTGAAGGAGTTGAGAAATTCCAGTGCACCCTTCCAGTTTCTGAAACAACCGGAAGAGTCAAGTAGAGAATCGCCTTTTATATCCAGGCTCACAAATGCTTTCTTCTGAACTTTGTCTAAGTCTCTGATATCAAAAGTTTCAGTTCCAAGCACCGGATCAAAATCAATAGCATCAATCTCAGTCACATCTCTGAAACCACAATCTGCAATTAGGTGATCGACTTTCTTTGAAAGGTCTTCGATTGTGCGTGTGTTATCCCTTTTTCCTGTAATTCTGTCGAGATCTGCGATGTAGAGGTATTTTGCTCTGATTTTCTCGATCACTTGGCATGGATTGCTGCTCTGCAGAATCTTGCTTGAAAGGTGGATGGGCTTGTACTTTGATCTTTCACCCCTGACAGCTTTTACAACAACTCCACTCAGCAAGTCCATTACAAAGTAGACCTTCATTTTCCATCCAGTACTATCAACGCATCCTTACCCTCCATTCCAGCTTTAACTCCCAGTTCTTCTGCCTTCTTTGAAACCGCTTGCACCTCAGCGTTTAGCATGTCTTCAAATGTTGAAACGCCAGAAACGACTGCTAACGCGTCCTCAACCCTGTCGGCGGTTGCTGTTGAAAAGTATGCACAGGCGAGAAATCCTTTTGAAGCCCTTATAAGCAGAATTGGAGCTTTACCAAATTGCATCCTGACACCAAGCATCTTCCTGCCGTTGACATCGATCTGCTCTATGTGTATCATGTAATCTGCTCGGTAGGAGGCTAATTTAAACTTAATGAAAAATAACACTTATAAACGTGTAGAATATCTCCAGTTGATGATCCGTGTACTCGTAAGTCCTATGAGCGTTGACGAGGCTATTGAATCTCTACGTGGTGGAGCAGATATTATTGATGTGAAAAACCCGAAAGAGGGCTCGCTTGGCGCAAACTTCCCCTGGGTTATACGCAGTATCTCGGAAATTGTGAAAGAGCATGGAAAGGAGGTAAGTGCCACCATTGGTGATATGGACTATAAACCCGGGACTGCAAGCCTTGCTGCTCTGGCAGCAGCTTACTCCGGAGCTGATTACATCAAGGTTGGATTGTATGGTGTAAGAACAGAAAATGAAGCTTATGAAGTAGTATCTGCTGTCGTTAAGGCTGTGAAGGATTTTGACAGCGATAAAAAAGTTGTAGCTGCCGCTTATGCTGATTTCGAAAGAGTAAATTCAATCTCTCCACTTTCTCTTCCAGCTATCGGTGAACGGGCTGGGGCAGATGGTGTTATGGTTGATACGGCAATAAAAGATGGATCAACACTTTTTGATCACATGGATGTTCAATCCATAGCAGAATTTGTTGATGAATCCCATAAAAGAGGTCTTTTCTGTGCTCTTGCTGGTTCGCTAAAATGGGAACATCTCGATACGCTGAAAGAACTGAAGCCAGATATAATAGGGGTAAGGACGATGGTATGCGAAAATGGTAGAAATTCGAAAATAAAGAGCGAACTCGTCAGCAGGCTTATGAACTCGATGAAATAGCGCACATCTTCTCCAGAATCTTTTCACCCTCTCTTGTACCTTTTGCAATTAGCAAGTCTCCAGAGAAAATTTGAGTTGAAGCGGTTGGGCGAGTAATCCATTTGTTTCCTCTCTTTATTGCAACAACGTGCATTCCCGTATTTGTTTCAACTTTTGCCTCCCCAAGCGTTTTACCATCGAGATTGGACTTCTCTGTCACCTCTACTATCTTTATTATCTCGTCGGTCTCCCTCATAGCTTCTTTGAATATCGGATGGATCTCCATTTTTTGTAGGACGATCTCAGCTATCTCTCTTGCGGAATCTGCTATTGTTTCAGAAGCATAGGAGAGGTCGAGTAAGGCAATAAGTGGTTTCATATCTTCGCTGGTGAAATGCCTGCTGCTGCTCAGAACCCAGTGCTGCAACTCGTATCTCATATCATCTATCTTTTCTTCCAGGTAGACGGCTTCCTGGGCTATATCTTCATTATAGTACAGAAGCGATGAGTAGCTGAGATCAACAGCCAGCTCTGACAGATTTTTCATTTCAATAAGGATGTCAACAGCTCTATCTAGGTCTTCGATTGCTATCTCTCCAACTTCTTCTTCAATCTGTTTTGGTTTGCATGTAACAAGCTCGAAGAACTTTGGTATTCCTGTTATATCTCCTCTTGCAAAAAGAACATCTCCTTTGAGAATCTTGGTGTTTCTGTCCGGGTTGAATACCCATTCCACTCCTCTCTTGATTGCAATTACTCTCATTCCCGTTCTAGTATGAAGCCTGACATCTCCAAGTGTCCTATTTACTATCTCGGAATCCTCAGACACTTTTGCCTTTGTTACTGTTTCTTCACTGTGTCGCAGTATTATTCTCACCATGTCTCTCGGGAGCTTGAAACCTCTCAGAACAAGCATTGCAATATCTCCAGCAGCGTTGCCCATCTTCTGAACGGCATCAGCGATCTGTAAAATTGTTGAAACAGCCTCAGCCTCATCCACTCTTCTTGCGGCAAGTATTGAAACTATTCTTATTTGCCGTAAAAGGTCGAACATCCGGTCTTCGAGGTCAATGACCTCTTCAGCAATATCCTCATTGTCAAATAGGATTGCAGAATAGGCGAGATCTATCATCAATTCTGATGTGTCCTTAATCTCAACTAGAAGATCTTTAACTGTTCGCCGCATTTTTTCGAACATCTGGCTGGACAATATATAAGGGTTTCCATGTGTGATTTTATTGTGCCATTATTTTTAAAATTAAAGTATGTAAATTTATTTTGTTTGTTCTTTGGTATGGTTGTTGCATTTTACACCCACTCTAAGCCATATCAATCCTGAAAGACATGTATGCCCGCGTTTATTCTTATCTGCTTTTAATCTGTTTTGGTTTGGATTAACTGCGGCAGTCAAGGGAATATTTTTGGAAAAATTTATTAATTGTATATGTTTGGAATTTCCTAAAGAAGGATTGGAGTGGAGCTATGGACGACAAAAACTATTCTACAGTGCAAAGAGGCGGAATTAAGGAGTGTGTAACAGATGCTTTTCCAATTATGGTTGGGTACTTCTCTATTTCAGTTGCTTTTGGAGTGCTGGCCCATGAGTACATCGGGTGGTATGCTGTTCTGATGTCGGCGCTCGTATTTGCTGGAGCAAGCCAGTTCATAGCATTACAGATGATCATGCAGAAAAGCACGGCACCATTAATCGTCTTAACGACATTTCTTGTCAATCTGAGGCACATACTTATGAGTAGCTATCTGGCGACGCTTTATCGCAAGAAAAACCCGCTGAAAATGGCTCTGGTGTCTTTTGGTATTACGGATGAGACTTTTGCAATAGCATCCAGAAAATTGAAGGAAAAACCAGATGCCAACTACCATCTGTGCCTCAATTTTCTGTGCTACGCCTCGTGGGTCAGCGGAACTGTTGTGGGTATACTGTTTGGTAATATTATCCCTCTGAGCATCATTGATATACTTCCATTTGCCCTGACAACTTTGTTTATAAGCCTCCTTGTGTTGAGCGTTAGAACGAAAGTGGATATTGCAGTTGTGGTAATTGCGGGCATAACTGCTACGCTGCTCGGATTTTTGCCAAAGGGCTGGAACATCATCATCGCAACCTTACTGGCGTGTTTTTTGGGAGGGGTGCTGGAAAAATGGACGAAATAGTGCTTCTCATCCTTTGTATGGCTCTGGTAACGTATATTCCAAGAGTACTTCCCATGCTGGCTCTATCGGAGAAACTCCAGTCTCTGAAATTTTTGAAGTACATCCCCATAGCAATTTTTGCCTCTCTTGTATTTCCGGATTTGTTGCTTGTGGACACTCAAACGATAGCAGTAAATGAAAAAACCTTTGCAGGGGTTGTAGCGCTTATCGTTGCGTGGAAAACAAGGAACATACTTATCACAATGGTTGCAGGGTTGCTCGCTCTATATGCAATTATTAACTGGTTATGAGCTGGACCGTGAATTCTTCTTTATCAAATATCTCTTGAATCCGAGTGATGTCAGAGCAGTGCACCACTCTTCAACAAATTTCCTTATCTCGGGATCCTTGGCAACAAGCCCTTTTTTACTTAAAACAGCAACGTCTTCATCATTGAGCTGAAAAACAATCATTTCTTCCAGTTTTAGGATTTTGATGGTATATGGTGGATCGTAGATGGTTATCTGGTTCTCGCTGCAAACAGCCCTATCTGACAAAATTTTTTTAAGGATATCAAAATAGCTTATTATCTTATTGCAAATGGTTTTCCAGTCTTCGCTCACTGTTCGGGAGAAAAGCTCAATACTTTATGACTTTTGCGGTATGGTGCAATGGTATTTCAGCTGCGCGGTCTGGTTTTTTGCCCCTTGCTCATTCAACCTTTCAGCGGATTTTGCATGCTGCAGGGCACACCGCATGCGCATTTCCCACACACATCAGTTAATGGTAAATCGGAGTGAAAGGCATCGTTTTCAAGACATATCGAGTAGCATCTCCTCCTGTCAAACCCGTCTTCAGTTAACGCTCCAAACCTGCATCTTTTGACACATGCGAGACAACCCTCCTCATTCTTCCAGAGACAGTACTCATCCTCGATTCTTTCGTTGGGTTCCAGCTCTGCCTGGGTTATCAGGCTGCCTAATCTGCCGCAACATCCACTTTCTGTGATCAGCAGGGTATGCTTGCCGAAAGTCCCGATTCCCGAGATATATGCCACATGTTTATGACTCCAGTCGCTGACAAGCCTGTGTTCGTCAAAGTTATGTGTTGGAGGGAGTACGAGAGATGAATAACCGTTCAACTCAAGTTTTCTGGCAATGTAGTTGTTCAGATCCACAATGAGCTTATTTGTTTCGAGGTATGCCTCTGCCCACAGCCTTGAGGAATACCTGCCTTGAATGTTGCTCTCCACAACCTTGCGAGAAAATGGAATGAAATACACTATCACACTTCTGGCAGGGCTAAAAGCTTCTTCCGGGATTAAATGATTCTCTGAAACAACCTTTCTTAGCTTGCTGAACATCCTATCCCTTGCATCGGAAAATCCGATAATTGGCTGTCTCCACAACTCGTTATTTCTTCCTTCTATGAATTTCTTGATCCATTCCCTTATCTTTTCCTCCACAATGGGCATGTCGGTAAGCATTTATATATTACCTTGGTTATGCGATTTGTCTGCGGAGGCAGAAAAATGACGGATGTTGCGGTTGCCGGTGTAGGTGTTGCTGGTGCGTTTGCGCTCAGAGCACTATCAAAAGATCTCAAGGTTATTGGAATCGATAAAAGACAGAAGCTGGGCTATCCTGTTGAATGTGGTGAAATAATACCTACAAAAGATGAAATGAAGCTACTTTTACCGGATCTTGATGATTATTCTTTGTTTGATATTCCAAAGCGTTTTGAGAGCAACAGGACAAAGGAGTTTCAGTTCATTCTTCCAAATGGCAAAACCTTCCATGTTGACTTTGAAATGCATGTTGTGAGAAGAGATGAGATGATTGAAAGCGTTGCCATGAACTCAGGACACGAAATAATGCTTGGCACAAGGGTTTCAGATTTTAAAGATGGAGAGCTTGTTTTAAGCAATGGTGAAACGCTAAAGCCGAAAATTATTGTTGCATCTGATGGAGCAAACTCAAAAATTGCCAAAAAAATGGGATTGTGGAACTACGATATTGTTCCGGCAAAGCAGTACTTAATGCGCAATGTTGAATGTGATGAAGATGTCATCTACATGTATGTTGGAAAGGATATAGCTGCTGGCGGCTATGCGTGGATAATTCCCAAGGGGGATGGATACGCGAATGTTGGTGTTGGTTTCAGGAGAGAGTTTGCCAAACCGGGAGACAATATTCACAAAGCCCTTGATAGATTTGTTAAGGAATATCCCTACAGCTCTCCAATGCTGAAAAATGCTGAAATCGTGCAGAGGATAGGTGCAGTTGTGCCGGTTGATTTGCCGTTGAGCAGCGCTGTTCATGGCAACGTCCTTTTTGCTGGCGATTCGGCAAGCATGATCATCAGTCATGTTGGTGCGGGCATACCCACTTCGATGCTTGCAGGTGATATGGTTGGCAAGGTAATAAACGAGTACTTTGAGGGTGGGGAACTTGAGAAGTACGATAGACTCTGGAAAGATGCGATGCTCGATGTAATGGAGAGGAGCTACTTCATAAAGACTCTGTGGGACAAAATATCGGATACCGATGAGAGAATGGTGAAATACTTTAAACTGGTGAGCAACAGAGATATGTGGCTCGTTCTACGCAGCAAAGTTCCTTACAAGCTTAAAATAGCCTCTGTCTTACTCCCAATTCTGAACATTTTTCTCTAGGATTCTCTAGGAATTTCATACCACAAATTTTTATAAGGTTCTGTTTGCAATATTAAAATTGAATGGTAATGATATATGGTCCACATGATTATGATCTCTTTTACGAGGATGAAGATCTTAAAATTGGAGTAGAGTGGAGGGGCAGACATTTTAAATACTACAGGGAAAGCAACGGTGAGAAAGTAGAGAAAATACTGGCAGCAAGCGGTGGACGGATAATTGTAAATCCTGTTGAACCCGTAAACCTGCCACAAAAAATAACGAATTTTCTTGAGATAGATTTTGAGAAGCCAGTATTAATCGAACCAGGAACATCTGTAAAGTTAATGGTGAAGTTCCCTGTTGAAATTGGGGTTTTCGTTGCAAGTAAAAAGAGTGTAGAAGTGCTGGATATATTCACCCTTACGAAACCCAAATACACTCTCTACGGCACGCCCATGTCGGGTGTTGTGTGCAGGTGGTATTCAAGCGAGATCTACTTCGAGCTACCTGAAACCAACCCCCTAAAGGAAGGAGTGATGGATATTACAATCAAAAATACGAGCAACGACTGGGTAGAAGTTCAAAAGGCAGTGTTTGATGGTTATTCGATGAAAATATACTATGGCGATATTGTTGGAATGGTTGCAGAGATGAAGGTTATTGGTAAAAGTGTGGCAGAAACGACTTTTATTAATAGACCGATAAAATCAGGACTTAAAAAGTCATTGGAACTCTACACGGCGAGAATGATACCTGTAGTTGAACGTAAGGGATTTCTGATGGAGTGGGGGTTAAAATAATGGAGATTCTTGGACATGTTGTGTATGGCGACGTTACTGTATGGGATATTCTTGTTTTTATTACAATTGTAACCTCTTCTGTCATATTGGCGAAGGCTGTCAGGATAAACCTGAAAAAAGCATTGAGTGATAGAATTCCGAGGAATGTGCTGGATATACTTCTTAAAATCGTATATTACGGTATCATTACGATAGCTGTGATATCAGTTCTCCCACAGATCGGGATTAATCTGTCTGGTTTGCTGGTTGCTGGAGGTATTGTGGGTTTGACAATTGGTTTTGCGAGCCAGAGCGTGGTATCCAACCTGGTGTCGGGCTTGTTCCTGATGATGGAGAGACCAGTAAGAATTGGTGACCAGATACGTATTGGTGACATTATGGGTTTTGTCGAAGATATTCATATTCTTTCAACGGTTGTAAGAACGTATGATGGGGTATATATTCGAATTCCCAATGAGAAAGTTTTCACATCCAACATAACGAATTTCGTAGCAAACGTTGCAAGACGCTTTGAATACGTAATAGGGATAAGGTATAGCGATGATGCTCAAAAGGCCACCGAAATTATTAAAAAGGTTATAGAGGAGCACCCATTTGCGCTCAAGTATCCGGCACCACAGGTGTTCGTCAATGAACTTGCTGACAGTAGCGTTAATATAGTGGTAATGATATGGGCTCCCTCTGCTGTCTGGTATGATGTAAAAATGGAACTGCTGTGGAAAATAAAAGTCGCACTTGAGAATGAAGGAATCGAAATCCCATTCCCACAAAGGGTGATTTGGTTCGCCAATAGACCTGGAGGAGGTGAGAGGGATGAGCTTGGAGAGAATGTTCCTGCATGAAAAAACCGTCGAGATAATGCTTAAGATATTAGAGGCTGAAGAAAGTGGTCAGAATGCGTACCCACTGGGAATATCGAAGGAAGTAGGTTCTCCATATAGCTACATCTCAAAAGTTTTAAGCGAGTTTGAGGAGAATGCATTGATTGAAAGTGAGTTCAAGGGAAGGATAAGAATCGTACGGTTCACAGAGGAGGGCAGGAAGATAGCAAAAATGCTGCGAAAACTGAAGGATGAGCTAAACAAAGACTTTATATCGAGAAAGAAGCTTTCAATATTGAGGAGCACAGTTGAAAATGTGCAGACTATGGACAAGGAGGAGGCATTTAAAGTCCTGGCCCCTGTAAAAGCTGAACTTGAAACACTTAAGAAGGAGGCCAGGGACGAAGAAACAGTCAAAATGGTCGAAAATTTGGAAAGAGAGGTTGAGGGTATCCTAGGATGATTGCAGATTTAGTTGATAGGGTTGAATCTTACCGTGAGGAAATGGTACAAACTCTAGCTGACCTTATCCGAATTAAGGCAATCAGTCCCGACAGTGGAGGCGAGGGGGAGCTAGACAAGGCAGAGTATCTGATGAAGCTGTTGAAGGAATTCGAAGTTGAAAGATACGATGCAAAAGATGAGAGGGCCAAAGGTGGAGTAAGACCAAACATTGTTGCTAGGCTTGAAGGGGAGAAAAAGAGAACAGTATGGATTGTGACACATCTTGATGTTGTGCCGGAGGGAGATGTCTCTCTCTGGCAAACACCTCCTTTTGAGCCAGTAATAAAAGATGGGAAGATCTACGGGAGAGGGGCAGAAGACAACGGTCAGTCAATGGTTGCTTCTCTTTTTGCAGCAAAGGCCATTGCGGATCTTGGTTTAACACCTAAGTATTCTATCTGCCTCGCATTTGTTTCTGATGAGGAAGTTGGAAGCAGATATGGTATTCAGCATTTGCTGAAACAGAATATATTCAAGAAGGACGATCTCGTGGTAGTTCCGGATGGCGGTACTCCGGATGGCAGCATGATTGAAATCGCTGAAAAGAGCATAGTCTGGTTTAAATTTTCAGTTTACGGAAAGCAAGTTCATGCAAGCATGCCGCATGCTGGTGTCAACGCTTCTAGGAAGGCCATGAGGTTCCTGCTCGACCTGGATGAAAAGCTACATGCCAAATTTAACAAGGTGAATGATCTTTTCAGCCCACCATATTCGACGTTCGAGCCTACAAAGAGGGAGAAAAACGTTGACAATGTGAATACAATCCCCGGCCTGGATGTTAGCTACATGGACTGCAGAATCCTGCCAGAATACAGCGTTGATGAAGTCATCGAGTTCGTAAATGCTGTTAAAAAAGATCACGAAAAAGATGGGCCTATTAAGGTGGAAGTAATTCAGAAGGAGTACTCCCCTCCCACACCTGAGGACAGCGAGATCGTTGGACTGTTGAAGAGGGCAATATCAACTGTCAGAGGTGTTGAACCGTCGGTTTATGGAATGGGTGGTAACACCTGCGCTGCATTCTTCAGAAAGGCTGGGTTCCACACGGCAGTCTGGTGTACAGTGGATGAAACAGCACATCAGCCAAACGAGTATGCTGTAATCGACAATATGGTAAACGACGCGAAGGTTTTCGCTGTTTTGCCGTTCATGTAAAAGGGTTGTCGCTCCGCCAACCGACCCGGGATCATGCTTCCTCACCCGGGCGTGGGAAGCGGAGCAATTAAGTCTTGTTTAATCGTATATTTAAGTGTAGTGGACAGCGATAATATGTCGGTAGGATGCGCCTGTGGGGTGGCTTGCTGGAACCTGCGCTTTTTAGCTAAGAGTGTTACTAAACCATAAATTTTTTATAATTATTAATAACATTACAAACGATGAACATCAAGAGTTACATCAAATCGAGATGGGATGAACACGCAAAGAAATATGATAACATTCCGGCGCATGGCATAAACTCGGAGAAGGATAAAAAGGCTGTTAAAGAGGCACTAAAAGAAGTGCTTGGGGATAGAAAGAAGGTTCTGGATGTTGGTTGTGGGACTGGTTTTCTGTCTCTAATTCTGGCTGATCTGGGACATGAAGTAACTGGAGTTGACTTATCCGAGGGGATGCTGAATAGAGCAAAGGAAAAGGCAAAGGAGAGTGGATATAACATTTTATTTAAAATAGAAGATGCAGAGAACCTGTATTTTGAAGACAGTACATTTGATGTGGTTGTGGAGAGACATGTCCTTTGGACGCTGCCAGATCCAGAAAAGGCAATTAAAGAGTGGATAAGAGTTCTGAAGAAGGGTGGCAAGCTGATACTGATTGAGAGTGAGAAAGAAGGGAGGAGCATTGCAAACCACCACTATAGTGAGGAAATAGCTGAAAAGCTACCTTTTGGAAATGGCGTCGATCTGGAGAGGTTTAAAGAAATTGCAGAGGAATGCAATCTGGCTTATGAGGTAAGAAAACTGGACTGCGAGAAGATAAACCTGATGATTGTTTGCGAGAAGCTCTGATGTAAAATCCAGATTTACTACTGAATAACCCTCGCAATTTCTCCAAAGCCTGGCTCGATTAGGACATCTTTTCCATCCAGCGCTTCAACCCCTCTTATGAATACCTTATGCGGGAATATTCCTTCAAATCCCTCGTATGGAGTCCATCCAGCTTTGGAATGCAGCTCATTACCTTTAATCTTTCTAACGTCTGAAAAATCAAAGACTGCAAGATTTGCGTAGTTTCCAACTTCTATCTCTCCATAACCATCGAATCCGAATATTCTTGCTGGATTTGTGGCTATCTTTTCAACCACTGTGTTGATACCCATTGCGCCCTTTCTCACGAGAGACATCAAGAGAGGATACATGGTTTCAACACCCGGGAAGCCTGGTGCACCGGCCCCTTTCTCTTCTATAGTGTGTGGGGCGTGGTCAGAAGCAATAGCGTCTACAAGGTCTATATTGCCTATCAGAGCATCGACATTAGCCTTTTCCCTTAACGGCGGGTTTACGTTAATCAGTTTACCAAGTCTTTCTTCATCTTCAATTGATAGCAAAATGTGGTGCGGGGTAACCTCAAGGGTGGAATCTGTCTTTTTTATAGTTGATAGCGCCTCTATCGTAGAAATGTGACAGAAATGGAACCTACCCAGTTCAATGCATCTTTGAACAGCTTCAATTTCGGCTTGAGGGGGTCTAGAGTAAAAATTAGGAGTGCCGTCGCCCTCTATCTTCTCTGGATCCTCGGCATGTACGGTAATGGGCTTTCTTATTCTGCTTTTTACATCAGCCAGCGTTCTGTAATCAATCTGTAGATTTGTATCATTATGCTGGATAAACACCTCTCCAATTGCAGGAACACTGTAGCCTCTCTCTTCTATTTTTTTGATAAACTCATCAATCTTTTCTGCATTCTTCAAAGTTAGACCCATATTTAATGCATAGTCGATATAAGACGTTTTTTCGGCCTTTGTAATTCTTTCGAGGTATGTCTTGTCGTCTTCGATTCTTGGCAAGGTATTTGGCTGATCAACAGCTAAACAGACACCACCGTACAGTGCTGCGAGGGAACCACTCTCAATAGTCTCCTTATGTTTTTCTTTAAAATCTCTAAAATGAACATGAATATCAATAGCGGCTGGAAGAATTATTCCTTTGACTTTTTTACCTTCCACACTTTTGCTTATTTCTTTAATAATTCCATTTTCTATTTTTATTCCTGCTTCCACTATTTCGCCTCTGTACAAGATCTTTCCGCAGATGTCCATTACAGGGTAATTTAAGAACAAAGGTTTATATACTATTCCGTATGGTCTTTTAAGAGTAAATCTGCATTTAAGGGGAGATGATTATGAAATCAATAGTTGAGGAGGCGCTTGCAAGAGCCGAAAAGGAGAAAAGAGAAAGATTCGAAAAGAGACCTGCTGATAGTGTTGAAGACGAAATCCTCCAGATGCTTCATGAACTAAAAACGATAATCAAGGTAATAGGAGTCGGTGGAAGCGGTTGTAATACTATTTCAAGGATGTTTGAGGAGGGTATAGAGGGGGCAGAACTTATTGCACTGAATACTGACGTTCAGCATCTTTACTACACAAGAGCCCATAAGAGGCTCCTAATTGGAAAGAGGAGAACGAGAGGACTCGGAGCTGGAAGCCTGCCACAGGTTGGTGAGGAGGCTGCAAGGGAAAATGAGGAAGAGATTAGACAGCTTGTTGAAGGAGCCGACCTAGTCTTCGTGACCTGTGGTCTTGGTGGTGGAACTGGTACCGGTGCAGCCCCGGTTGTGGCTGAGGCCGCTCAGGAAGCAGGAGCCCTGACAATATCGATTGTGACATTCCCGTTCTCTGCTGAGGGAGCAGTCAGAAGAGCAAATGCCGAAGCCGGTCTGGAAAGGTTGAGAGAGGTATCTGATACGGTTATTGTCATTCCGAACGACAGATTGCTTGAAGTTGTGCCGAACTATCCAATGCAGCTTGCATTCAAGGTTGCAGATGAAATTCTTATGAGGGCTGTTAAGGGAATAACAGAACTGATCACGAAGCCAGCTTTGATCAACCTCGACTTTGCAGATGTACGTACAGTAATGGAGAAGGGCGGAGTTGCAATGATTGGACTTGGTGAAGCTAGCGGCGAAGATAAGGCTACAGAGTCTGTAAGAAAGGCTTTGAAGAGCCCCTTGCTTGATGTAGATATCTCCGGTGCTAAAGCTGCCCTTGTAAACGTTACAGGCGGTCCTGACATGACGATTGAAGAGGCCGAAAGTGTTGTAGAGGAGATTTACAGCAAGGTAGATCCGGATGCAAGAATCATCTGGGGTGCCATGATTGATCCCGAGCTTGAAAACACGATGAGAACGCTTATAATCGTCACTGGAGTTAAGTCTCCGCAGATTCTTGGAAGACAAAGTTCAGCTGTAACCAAGAGGTTTGGTATTGACTTTGTGAGATAAAGATTATAAACTAAATGGCGAAGAGTGGCAGCCATGGATGTGAATGTTAACGAACTTCAGGGTAAGATCAAGGAATATATCAATGTCCTGAAGATGACTAGGAAGCCAGACAGAGAGGAGTTTATAATGACAGCAAAGGTAGCTCTGGCTATGATGTTCGTTGTGGGGTTCATAGGCTTTATAGTTTATATCCTCATGAACGTACTACCGGGGGCTCTCAAATGAGCAGATTCTTTGCCATAAAAACAACGACAAACCAGGAGAGAGTCGTGGCAAATCTAATGGAAATGGCTGTAAGAAAGTACCAGCTGGCAGTGTATTCAATATTAGCTCCAAAAGAATTGAGAGGCTATGTCATTGTTGAAACGGAGGGTATGGAGGATCTGCTCAAGGCAATAAGAGGACTACCACATGTGAAGGGTGTAGTCAGAGGAGAAATCAGTTTTTCGGAAATTGAACACTTTCTAACCCCGAGGAAAGCTGCTGAGCAGATTAAAGAAGGATTTAAGGTTGAAATTGTATCTGGACCGTTCAAGGGTGAGATTGCTGTAGTTAAGAGAGTTGATGAGGCAAAGAATGAAATAACCGTTGAGTTAATAGAGGCGGTTGTACCCATACCCGTGACAGTTAAGGCTGATCATGTCAGAGTAGTGGATAAGAGTGAGGAGGTGTAAAGGATGCAGGTAGTCGAAGTACTCGTACCAGGTGGAAAAGCTTCACCGGGACCACCACTCGGTCCAGCTATAGGTCCACTCGGTCTCAATGTAAAGCAGGTCGTGGATAAGATAAACGAAGCCACAAAGGAATTCGATGGGTTGGCAGTTCCAGTAAAAATCATTGTAAAGGAAGACAGAACCTTCGAAATAGAGGTCGGTGTTCCACCAACAACTGCGCTGATAAAGAGGGAGCTCGGTCTCGAGAAAGGCTCAAGCAACACCGGCAGAGAGTTCGTTGGCGATCTAAAGATGGAGCAGGTTATAAAGATTGCAAAGATGAAGAAAGACCAGATGCTTAGCTACACACTCAAGGCAGCAGTGAAGGAAGTTCTAGGTACATGTGTCTCCATGGGTGTAACTGTTGAGGGCAAGCATCCAAAGGAAGTCCAGAAGGAGATAGACGAAGGAAAGATAGAGATACCGGAAGAATAACTCTTTTTTGAATCTTATTTATTAATATAGCTCTTTGTTTCGGTTTTTATTCTGAGTTCATCCTTATTCAATAAAAATTTTTGAAACAGCGGATGTTTGGGATATGGGGGGTGTTTTAATCTAATCTACTTTTTCTTCGATCCCCATCCCTTCTTTGATGTTTTTCACCGTTAATTTTGCTCCATCAACGTCGAAACCGCCTTTCAATGGAAGTTTCTTAAGCAGAGCATGCGAATCCAGGTCTATGTAAGTGAACTCTCCGGTTCCACACGCCAGATGAACGCTTGCTGCAAGCCCTACATTTGATTCCAGCATGCAACCAATCATGAGTTCCAGCCCGGATGATCTGGCTATGGATATAATGCCTATAGCTTCCAACACTCCGCCGCATTTGGCAAGTTTGATGTTAATAACGTCAGCTGCCCTTTCCCTTGCAACGTTAAACGCATCAACTGCTGTAAAAACTGTTTCATCTGCTGCTACTGGGACTGGCGAGTTATCCGTTACGTACTTCAAACCTTTGATGTTCTGGTAATGAACTGGCTGTTCGAAAAGCGTGACGTTGGCAACCTTGCATGCAGCTTTTATGAACTCAACAGCTTCTTTTGGCTTGTAACCCTGATTTGCATCTATTCTTATCTCGCAATCGACTGCTTCGCTGACCGCTTTAACCCTCTCCAAATCTTCTTCAAAGTTTTTACCCACTTTAATCTTGAACATTCTAAATCCTTTTTTCGAGTATTCCTGTGCTATTTGAGCAGCTTTTTCTGGAGTTGTTATCGATATTGTTATATCCGACTCAATTTCGTCTTTAACTCCGCCCAAAAACTTGTAAAGAGGTAAACCAATGCAGCGGGTGTATGCATCGAGTATTGCGCTTTCTATTCCAGCAAAAGCACCGGGATGGAATTTGATTATGCTTTTGAGTTTCTTAATCAAGTATCTGTAGTTTTCCAAGGACTCACCAACTATAGCTGGAGTAAGATATCTGATGACATCTATGACTGTGGACTGAACATCGCCAGTAATAAATCCGGATGAGGAAGCTTCTCCATAGCCTATGGTTCCATCTTCAAGCTGGATTTTGATCAGAACGTTTTCTGCTGAATTACACTTTCCCAGAGCTATCTCAAATGGCTCTTTAAGGGGGATGTTGAGTGGAATAGCTTCTATGGATTTTATTTTCATGTCTTGTCCCTCAGATAGTCCATCAGCAGATCTAGAAGTTTTTCCGCATCATCTGAATTCGTCAGGTCAAATACCGGAATATCTGAGTCCTTGATCATAATTTCTTTGTTTTCTTCACCCCATGTGCACAGTGAAACTACTTTTGCCCTGGAAAGTTTTTCTATCAAATCCCTCTCTTCTCGCCAGTCTGGTATGGGTATCTTCATACCTAGCCCCATTCTGTACTTTCTCTGTGGATCGTGAACGAGTATCACTGCCTGTGGATCTGATCCGTGGAGGAGGGAAAGTGTTACACCCGAATAGCTTGGGTGCAAAAGAGCCCCCTGACCTTCAACAAATATCGGATTCTTGCCTCTGTTGTAAACATCGAGAACCATTTTCTCGACCTGACCAGCTACAAAATCAGAGGGGATCCTGTCTATGACCGCCCCAGCATCGCATCCAATCATGAGTCCCGTTTGGCCGGTAGCAACAAATCCGGCATCAATACCCTTCTGCCTTGCGAGTTTCCACAATATTGTGGTGGCACTTCTTTTACCCACTGCACAGTCGGTACCCATGCATAAAACGACTTTTGCACCCGTTTTACGAACTCTCTGGAGCCCTATGTTCAGGTCGGAAGGTGGTTTTCTCAGGTCAATAATTTTAACGTTTCTGGATGCGGCAAGATTGGCAATTTCGGGAATATCGCTTAAAAATACGTGCAGACCTGAAATTACATCAATACCAGCATTTATCGCTGCTTTAATCTCATCCAGCCAGTCCTCAGGCAATCTTCCACCAGGAGGGGCTACACCAAGTATTAGGACTCTGGCGTTAACATTGTCCAGTGCCTCTTTTATGGAGGAATATATCGAAATCTCTTCTTTGATAAACGGGACGACATCACATGTTCGGTTGCCAGCGAATTTTCTGTCTACAACACCAACGACATCAAAGATCTCACTGTACATAATTACTCCATGGGCTGTTTTGGCGTTTTTTGTGTCAAAATAGTCGTGAGTTATTATCAGAGCAGGCGTACCTTCTGGATATATATCTCTCAAATTCATTGAACCTCCTCCCAATTCAGTGATGCTTGATTTTCTGTTTATGCTTTAAACCTTTTTCTCATTCACTGCTAATCTTTTTCTTTGAAATGGCATGTAATCGGACTGCAATTTTCAGAGTTTACCAACCGGTACACCGTTAATTTAAAATACCCATTGAAAAAGGGGTGATGCATATCCCGTAGGAGGCAGTATGCCGTTGGCACTACGGTGGTGTGAGTTATGCTGGTGGAGAAGGAAAAGCTTGTTGAAGCGATAAAAAAGGCTATTGAGGAAGCGAAGCCAAGGAAGTTCGTGGAAACAGTAGATATGGCTGTCAACCTTAAGAATGTCGATCTAAAGAGGCCAGAGAACAGAATTGATGTTGTGGTAACTCTGCCGCACGGTATTGGGAAGCCAAGGAAAGTGGCCGTTTTTGCAAAGGGTGATACTGCTCTTAAGGCGAAGGAAAGTGGAGCCTTTGTAATCTCTCCTGAGGAAATAGATGAGCTTGCAAAAGATAAGAGAAAAGCGAGGAAAATTGCGAAGGAGTATGACTTCTTTGTTGCTGAAGCCCCTCTCATGCCCGAAATTGGTAAAAAACTTGGTCCTATTCTTGGTCCTCGTGGTAAGATTCCTCAACCAATTCCGCCTCTCTCTGATCCAACACCTATAATAGAAAGATTAAAGAAATCTGTTAAGATAAGAACGAGGGATAGACCAACATTCCACGCTCCGATTGGTAGGAGAGATATGGATCCCGAGAAGATAGCGGAGAATGCAATGGAAATTCTTAAGATCGTTGAGAATAAGTATGAGAATGCAAGTCAGAATGTAAAGTCTGTATACGTAAAAACTACAATGGGTCCAGCAGTGAGGGTGATCTAAAATGGCTGCTGTCAGAGGAAGCCCCCCACAGTGGAAGATTCAGGCTGTTGAGGAGTTAAAGCGACTTTTCACCACATATCCAGTAGTTGGTATCGTCGGATTCAGAGGTGTGCCTGCTGGACAGATGCAGGAAATAAGAAGGAATTTCAGGGAGTTTGCCGTTATCAAGGTCGCAAAGAACACGCTTATTGAGAAAGCTCTTAACTCACTGGGTGGCGATTTTGTAAAGTTGAAGGATTATTTGGGTGATCAGGTAGCTATAATTGCAACGGAATTGAACCCATTCAAGCTCTACAAGAAGCTTGAGGAGACTAAGGTCCCCTCACCCCTCAAACCCGGGCAGGTCTCTCCGGTTGATGTTGTAGTGGAGAAAGGTCCCACACCTTTCCCACCCGGTCCGGTTATCGGTGAACTGCAGGCTGCAGGATTACCGGCTGCAATTGAAAGGGGTAAAATTGTAATAAAAGAGACTGTAACAGTTGTAAAAGCTGGAGAGGTTGTTAGACCAGAGGTTGCAAGAGCACTTGAGATGCTTGAGATAAAACCAATTAAACTTGGACTGGACGTCAGAGCAGTATACGAGAATGGAATTATCTTAACGCCAGACATGCTTGCAATCGATACCGGCAAAGTCTTCGAGGACTTCGTGGAGGCATACAGAAAGGCACTGAACCTTGCAGTAAACGCAGCATACGTAACACCGGAGACTGCGGAAATCCTGATTGCGAAGGCATTCATGGATGCGAAGAACCTTGCAATAAATGCAGCGGTATTCGAGAAGGATGTCATCGAGGATATCCTTTCAAAGGCTTATCGCGAGATGCTATCACTTGCATCACTTTTGCCATCTGAAGCTCTCGATGATGAACTGATCGAGAGAATTTCGGGTATACAGGCTGCTGCACCACAGGTTGTTGAAGAAGAAAAGAAGGAAGAAGAGAAGGTAGAGGAAGAGGAAGAAGAGGAAGAGGAGAAGGAAGAAGAAGCAGTTGAAGGACTTGGAGCGTTATTTGGTTAATATTAATTAAAAATGTAAGGGGAGGTAATGGGAATGGAGTATGTATATGCTGCATTGTTGCTGCACTCTGCTGGAAAGGAAATAACTGAGGAGAATGTTAAAGCTGTGCTGGAAGCCGCTGGAGTTGAAGTTAACGAGGCAAGAATCAAGGCACTCGTATCTGCGCTTGAGGACGTGGACATTGATGAAGCAATCTCCAAGGCAGCATTTGCACCAGTAGCCGCTGCTCCAGCAGCAGCTCCAGCAGCCGCAGCTGAAGAAGCACCAGCTGAGGCTGAGGAAGAGGCCAAGGAAGAAGAGGAAGAGGAGAAGGAAGAAGAAGCAGTTGAAGGACTTGGAGCCCTCTTCGGCTAACACCTTTTTCTTTTTTGATTGTAAACTTCGTTTATTTTTTGCAGCTAACTGGGGTTGTCTAGGATTACTTGAGGATTTCGTTTCCGGTAAATTTAGTTTGTAGCCTGTATTTTAACGAGTTGTTGGAGCTATGAAGAAAGAGCTGGCCATAATGCTTGAATCTCTGGAAGGATTCCGGAAGCCAAAAATCAAACTGGAGCAGTACGTGACACCACCGTCTCTTGCAGCCGAGATTGTCGTCAATGCAAAGCTCATGAACGATCTGGATCTGGTGGCAGATCTTGGATGTGGGACGGGAATACTTGCCATCGCTGCGTCACTGCTTGGAGCGAAGGCTGTTGGCTTCGATATTGATATCGAGGCATTGAGGATAGCCAGAAAGAATGCAGAGAAAGTCGGAGTTTACATTGACTTTGTCGCATGCAGGGTTAATGATATATCACTAAAGCGGAGAGTCACAACAATCATGAATCCACCGTTTGGAATCCAGAGAAGGCATGCTGATCGCCCATTTCTGGAGAAGGCAATGGAAATCTCAGATGTCATCTATACGATTCACTCAGCAGGAAGCGAGAATTTTGTGGCTAGGATGTGTGAGACGAATGGTTTCGAAATAACACATCTCTGGCGATACAGCATACCGCTCAAAAGAAGTTATTCATTCCATGAAAAAGAATTTAAGTATATAGCTGTCGAGGTTTATAGGCTGAGGAGATGTGAATGAAGTTTGTACTACCAGGAGATAAATTAGGGTATGCAGAGGAATATATTGTTGGAAAGGGAGCTTATGAAGAAAACGGGGAAATATTTGCAGCAGTTGCAGGTAAAGTAGTCATTGAGGACAGAACGATTACTGTTGAACCCATAAAAAACCTGCCTGAGATAAATAAAGGAGATATAGTCCTTGGCAGGGTTGTGGATTTGAGAAATTCTCTGGCTCTGGTTGAACTTTCCCGTAAGAAGGGATTCGATCGTGATTTGATGTACACCGGTATTGCAGCTTTACACATATCTAACGTTCAGAGTGATTATCTGAAGGATTTGAGTTCGGCAATAAGACATATGGACATAATAAAGGCTAGAGTAATCGATGCTGAAAACATGAAACTTTCAACAAAGGAACCTGAGATGGGTGTCATCAAATCCATATGTAGCATATGTAAACACGATCTGGTTAGAGAGGGCAACATCCTTAAATGCCCGGAGTGTGGGAATGTTGAAAAAAGAAAATTATCGACTGATTACGGGAAAGGAGAGTGGTAAACGTGGAGGTAAAGATTATTGAAATGGGTGAAGATTACGTCAAATTGCTGATAAAGGGTGAAGATCACACGTTCTTGAATCTGCTTCAGCACCATCTGCTGGAAGATGAGAGTGTTGTAATAGCCAAATACCACATATCTCACCCGCTTGTTGGTGAGCCAGAGCTGTATGTAAAAACAAACGGGAAGAATCCGCTTGAAGCAATAAGAGAAGCCAACGAGAAAATAATCAAAGAGTGTGAGGAGCTCCTTTCCCAGCTTTAAAGTTTTTCCTCTGCTGATTTAATTTCTTTATTTGCTCTTATACATGGAAATTTTTGAACCATGCGATTATTTTTTAGCTTGTGGTGGGGAACCAGCAACAAAAAAAACAAAATTAAAGATAATGGTGGTATAACTTGGTAGGATGAGACAGTGGCGTTTCGTGGCTTTTGATGATGGATTTGCCGGTTTTAAAAGTGAGAATGCATGTATTGTGGGTTGCATCACGGCTGGAACATACGTTGAGGGTTTCCTCTTTGACTCAATAGAGGTTGATGGACTGGATGTTACTTCCAAAATTATCTCACTCGTTTTAAAATCAAAGTTTAGAAATCAGTTAAAATGCATTTTTCTTTCCGGTATTACCTTTGGTGGATTCAATATGGCCGATATACAAGAAATTTACGAGAAAACAGGAATTCCTGTTGTAGTTATCATGCGAAAAATTCCTAACTTTGATGAAATTTCAAAAGCCTTGAAAAACGTAAGTGAGACGGAAAGAAGAATAGAAATTTTGAATAAAGCTGGAAACATTTACAAAATCTCTGAGGGACTGTATGTTCAAACTGCTGGCTGCAGTGTGGAGGAAGCAAAGCTCTTTATCAAGGCCTCTATCGTTAAAGGCAACATCCCGGAAGCGTTGAGGATTGCTCACCTTGTGGCATCGGCCATTATCTATGGGGAGTCAAAAAAGAGGGCTTAATATTGTCTTTTGAGATCTAAATTATTTGATCTAAAGCAACCCAACACCCTTAATTGTTATCTCCCTCTTTTCTTCATCAATCTCGATGACGTCATCGCCGAGGAACTGCTTTATGACGTATGCATTGCTTTTCTGGTGAAGTGTAATTTCAGATGTTGTATATCTGGTAACTCCTTTTGCGACGGCTGCGAACGGCATTATCTGATCTGCAACAAACTCATCAAAGCATGCATCGTTTTCAAGTTCTTTGAGCAAGTTTCTTGCTGCTTCTTCACCCACAACTTCAGCCCTCTTACCTCTCTCTCCTAGCGCGTTTCCACCCTTGTAGCCGCACCACAGTGTTATGCCACTTCCGGTGGAGAAATCTTTTCTGACTTCTATGTCCACTTCTGCATCGTATCCTTTGGCTTTCAGCAGCGCTTTTGCAGCCTTTGCCTGCCTCTCCGCTACGTGCGATGGCAGATTTGAGCAATGGCTGATTCCTTTAATCGAGCAGTCTAACACGTCGAACTCCTTCCCTTCAAGCTTTGATGGAGCAACATTGACTCTGACAAGACCTCCACCCTTGGGGTAGTATCCCCTTGCGATAACCTCCATTGAAACATCTGCTTTAAGATCTGAAAGAGCTCTAAACGTTACATTGTTGACGTAATCGACTGGTGGAGACCATTTAACGTCTGTACCACCTTTTATTTCAAAAAAGCTGTCTTTTTCAGCGGCCATTGATGGCAGAAGTACTGTTTGCAGTATGAGGGTAATGCTTCCAGCCGTTCCAATATCTATTTTGAAATTACCACCTTTCAAGGTTTTTGGCTTGAAAACGACCCTCGTTGATCCGAGTTTTAATCCATCGACCTCTGCATTGCTTATAAGCTTTGCAGCCTCAATGCCCTTTAGGTGCTGGGCTGCTAAACCCGGTTTCGGGCGGTTTGCCCTGATATTATATACTTCGACAGCCTCACCAGTTAAGCATGAAAGTGCGATAGAGGTACGTAGAATCTGACCGCCACCTTCACCATGACTACCATCTACTCGTATCATTAATGTATGGTCCTCTACAATGTTTAAAAATTTGTTCTGAGTTTGATGTTGGTTTATGCTTATGGTAAGGCATGAATAACTTGTGTTCAGGAGATATGGCTTTTTAAAACTGCTAAAAAAGATAAACACTCGAAAAGTATTTGTCAAATGCAATGAAAAGTTATGGTATGACACGAACACCAAATGCTGAGAGAGTCGGAACCCTTTTTGAGAATATAGAAAAACATCATGAGTTCTATAGAAGTTCAATTCCACTCATTGCAAGTGAGAATGTAACAAGTTCTGCGGTAAGGAGATGCTATACAAGCGATCTGGGACATAGATATGCGATGGGGAAGGTTGGAGAAAGACTCTATCAGGGTTGCAAGTTCATAGATGAAATTGAGTCCATGGCTATTGAGGTTACAAAAGAGCTTTTCAATGCTGAACATGTAAATGTCTGGCCAATATCAGGTACGGTTGCCAATTTGGCAGTCTACTACGCTCTCACATCTTACGGAGACAAAATGATGGCACTGCATGGATCGTGTGGTGGACACACATCACACGACTTTTCCGCCGGTATAAGAGGTTTGAAAGTAGTCTATTATCCATTCGACAGCGAAGCCATGAACATCGATGTGGATGCAACGAGAAAAGTTGTATTGGAAGAAAAACCAAAGCTGTTTATTCTTGGTGCAAGCCTCTTCCTGTTCCCCCATCCTGTTGAAGAGATTGCGGAAATTGCTGCTGAAGTGGATGCCAAAGTTGTTTACGATGCGAGCCACGTTCTCGGGCTCATCGCTGGCAAACAGTTCCAGGATCCAGTTCCATACTCAGATGTTCTGACCGCATCAACTCACAAAACGTTCTTTGGACCGCAGAGAGCCATAATCCTATCAAAAGCCGAGCTGGCTGATGCCATCGATAAGGCGGTGATGCCTGGAGTCGTGAGCAACCACCATATCAATACCCTGGCAGGTTACGTAGTTGCGGCTCTTGAGATGCTTGAATTTGGCAAGGAATATGCAAGACAAACCGTAAGCAATGCTAAAAGACTCGCTGAAAGAATGCATGAGCTTGGCTTTAGAGTTGTTGGAGAGTCATATGGTTTCACTGAATCGCACCAAGTGGCTGTGGATGTAAGCGAATTTGGGGGTGGAGACAAAGTAGCAAGATTGCTTGAGGATGTGGGGATAATTCTCAACAAAACACTACTACCCTGGGATAAAGACCCTTCAAAGCCCTCTGGTTTGAGGATTGGTGTGCAAGAAGTAACCAGACTCGGAATGAAAGAGAGTGAGATGGACGTCATTGCAGAGATAATGTGGAATGCTGTTAGCGGGAAGAAGGGCAAAGAACAATTAATACAGGAAGTCAGAGAATTGAGAGAACCCTTTAAGACGATAAAGTATTCATTCGAAGAAAGTCAGGCATATGGCTTCGTTTGATTATCCGAGCTATAATTTATTATTCCTTATGTGTATTTTTTAGAGGATATGTCTTTGAATTTTCGTAATAATATTTGTTACTTTTCTTTATTTTTTTAGCAATTTTTAGAGTCAATTTGAAATATGTCGAATATTAGCAATGATCATTAATTATGATTCGACAAACGACGCCAATAAGATTTATATATCGAATAAACGTGATAGTTTGTAAATAAAATAATAAAGCATTAGAAATTCCGGGGTGAGTCGTTTGGAGTCGAAAAAAACGCTGGATTCGTTGCTTAAAGTTGAAGAAGTCTACGAACCTCCAGAGGAATTTAAAGAAAAAGCATGGGTAAAAGATGACAGTGTATACAAGAAAGCTGAAGAAGATTACCTTGCGTTCTGGGATGAAATTGCAAAAACTGAAATCGAGTGGTTCGAACCATATGAAAAGGTGCTCGATGACAGCAACGCCCCGTTTTACAAGTGGTTTGTTGGTGGTAAGATCAACATAACCTACAACTGTCTAGACAGACATATAAAAACATGGAGAAAGAATAAGGCTGCAATAATATGGCAGGGAGAACCTGAGAACGAGAGGAGAGTAATCACATATTATGAACTCTATAGGCGAGTAAACAGATTTGCAAATGCGCTTAAGAGGCTTGGTGTCAGGAAGGGAGACAGAGTTACGATTTACATGGGAATGGTGCCAGAACTGCCTGTTGCAATGCTTGCATGCGCTCGTATTGGTGCGATTCACAGCGTCGTTTTTGGAGGTTTCTCAGCTTCAGCCTTAAGAGATAGAATCAACGACGCTCAGGCTAAAGTTGTCGTTACAATGGATGGCTTTTACAGAAGAGGTAAAGTCGTTGAAACAAAGAAGATTGTTGACGAGGCTTTAGAAGATGCACCAAGCGTTGAGAGCGTTGTGGTTCTCAAGAGAATAGGTAATGACGTCGAGATGGTAGAAGATAGAGACATCTGGTGGCATGATTTGCAGTATGGCGTATCTGACAAGTGTGAGCCAGAACCTGTTGACAGCGAACATCCACTGTTCATCCTCTACACTTCCGGAACTACGGGCAAGCCAAAGGGAGTTCTTCACGTCCATGGAGGTTACAACGTAGGCACACACATAACAACAAAGTGGATATTTGATTTGAAGGATGAAGACATATTCTGGTGCACTGCCGATATAGGGTGGATAACGGGCCACAGTTACGTTGTTTACGGTCCGCTCTCAAACGGTGCAACTGTTTTGATGTATGAGGGAGCTCCTGACTATCCACAGCCAGACAGATGGTGGAGCATAATTGAAAGGTTCGGTGTCACCATATTCTACACCGCTCCCACTGCAATAAGATTCTTCATGAGGCTCGGTGAGGAGTGGCCGAAGAAGCACGACCTCAGCACTTTGAGATTGCTTGGAACAGTAGGTGAACCAATCAACCCCGAAGCGTGGAAGTGGTTCTACAAGCACATCGGTAACGAGCGCTGTCCGATTGTTGACACCTGGTGGCAGACCGAAACAGGAGCAATTATGATTGCACCCCTGCCCGGTATAACAAAGCTCAAACCCGGTTCTGCATCAGTACCATTCCCCGGCATATTCCCGGAGATCTACGATGATGAAGGAAACCCGGTTCCACCAAACACCGGTGGTAAGCTTGTAATAACCAAGCCCTGGCCTTCAATGCTCAGAACCGTATGGGGTGATCCGGACAGATATATCAGACAGTACTGGAGCACCTTCAAGGACAAGCTGGTTTACTTCACAGGAGATGGAGCTAGGAAGGATGAGGATGGATACTTCTGGATAATGGGAAGAATCGATGACGTGCTTAATGTTAGTGGTCACAGACTCGGAACTGCTGAAATCGAGAGCGCACTTGTTGCTCATAAGGCTGTTAGTGAAGCAGCAGTCATAGGCAAGCCACACGAGGTCAAGGGAGAAGTACCTGTAGCTTTTGTAGTACTCAAGGCAGGATACGAACCAACTCCTGAGCTCAAGAAAGAACTCAAGGAACATGTGAGAAAGTTGATTGGTCCTATCGCAACCCCTGATGAGATTCACTTCCTTGAAAAGCTTCCGAAGACGAGAAGTGGTAAGATAATGCGCAGAATCCACCGTGCAATTGAGAAGGGTGAAGCAATAGGAGACGTTACAACCCTCGAGGATGCTACAGCAGTTGAAGAGGCTAAGAAGGTAAAAGGTAAATAGCTCCGTAAAAATATTTAAAAAAATTAAAAATTTGACGGGGGGTCGTCGTATGGGGGAGTTGGCACTATCTAATGAGAATGAAGGATTAAAAAGATTTTGGCCATACGTCAGAAACGTAACGTTGGTTTTACTCGTAATTTGGAGTATATTTGCAGTATTTATACACCTGTTAGCTCTGTTCGACTGGTGGAGAAGCATAAAGATACTCGGCTACCCAGCGCACTGGATTTTCGGAACACAGTTCTCGATAATTGCCTACATCGTTCTGATCTTTACCTACGCATACCTCGTTAGCAAGAAAGAGGAGGAGATGCTATGAACATTGGAATTACGGCGTTCGTCTTTGCCTCCATACTGATCTTCATAGGTGTCGCGTACTGGACAAGAACTGGCAGGGTTGAAGACTTCTACGTTGCAGGCAGAAGCATTAAGCCCCACGTGAGTGGAGCGGCAACAGCAGCGGCATGGATGTCTGCAGCCTCGTTTATATCCATGGCTGGAGTTATCGCAATACTTGGCTACGACGCAGTTCCTTTTCTAATCGGCTGGTCCGGCGGATACGTTTTACTTGCCATGCTTATCGCTCCATACCTCAGGAAGTACGGAAAATATACAATTCCAGAGTTCGTCGAGGACAGATACTACGATCCAAAGATGAGGTTGCTTGGAGTGATTATTGTCCTCATGATTGCCTTCATCTATGCTCTGGGGCAGTTCATTGGAATAGGAATTGCACTCTCAATGACTCTTGGAATTCCTGTTGTTATGGGAATCTGGCTTACAGTTATCGTCATAATGATCTATACGACCCTTGGAGGAATGAAGAGTGTCACGTACGTTGAAGTGGCACAGTACCTGATATTGATTGTAGCATATCTCGTCGCTCTGTTTGCTGCTTCATTCGTGATAAAAGGATACGTTTTCCCGCATGTTCAGGCTGGAGAGCTTTTGAATGAAATAGTTACCAGAGAAGCACAATTTGGCCAGAAGACGATGGTAGATCCATTCGTTAACAAGGTTGCTGGTGGCAGTGGAGTTCTGAACTGGATATTCACAGCTCTGATTCTGATGGTTGGAACTGTTGGGATGCCCCACATCATGGTCAAGTATTATCTAGTGCCATCAGCGAGAGATGCGAGATTCAGTGTCGGATGGGCTCTCGTGTTCATAGCTCTTCTGTATCTCTCTGCTTCAACGTATGCAATCGTAGGTAGATACTTGCTTGTGGATCAGTTACTCGGGCACTCAGTGGACCAGGTTCAGCAGATAGGATGGGCTAGGACAATGAAGGACCTTGGAATGTTGAATCCAAGGGATCTCAACGGAAATGGTATTCTTGATTCATTTGCTGAAATTGGAATAAGAAAGGATGCCATTGTCATGGGAATGCCAATGATGGCTAACCTGCCGTGGTTTATAGTAGCTCTGGTCATTACAGGAGGTTTTGCTGCAGCTTTGAGTACATCTGGAGCGCTGCTACTTACAATGACCGTTTCACTAACAAGAGATATTTACAAGAGGTTCATAAACCCGGATGTTACTGAGGCTAAGGAAATCTGGATTGCCAGAGTTGCCACAGTAATAATGGCTTCAACAATAGCATTTCTGGCTTCACTACTCTACGAAAGCGGAGGAATAATTGCAGTTATAGTTGGATGGGCTTACAGCGTCTCAGTAGCCTCATTAGTGCCATTGTTTGTCCTTGGAATCTGGACAAAGATTGGAAAAAAGGCGATGATGGCTGGTGTAATAGTTGGACTTGCAGTTTGCTACACATACTTGCTTGGAAACTTCTTCGGATTTATTCAGCCGGTGCTTGGACTGGGACAAATTGCTGGAGGAGGAATATTCGGTGGAATAGCTTGCTTTGTTACTGCCTTAGTTGTTCAGACGATTACAAAGGAGAAGCCACCAGAACATGTGGTTTCATTACTTGACAGTCTGAAACTACCGGAGACACCAAGAAAGTAAGCACATTTAATACTCTCTATTTTTTTGGGATGTTGTATATAGTCCGGCTAACTGCTATATTACACGACTTTACTGATATATAATGTTCATAATGTTTTTATAATATGTTTCCATACCATATAGTATAATGGGGTGGCTTTTATGGAATTAGAAGAAAAAGAAAAGGTAGCTGGCAATTATGGGCTTGAAGCAGATATGTTCCATGTCGTCAAAGTCGGCGATATTGTAAGAGGAGCTCCCATATTTGTACCTCCGTCTGCTACAATAAAAGAAGCTGCAAAAATCATGCATGAAAATGGAAAAACATACGTGCTTGTTGCTGACGAAACTGTTAAAGGAATTATCACAGAGGGAGACATTAGAAGAGCGGTAGCGCTGGATATTCCTCTCTCTAAAGAGATAGATACCCTAATATCAGGAAGATTGATTACGATTAGCAAGGATAAAACACTCTGGGATGCCGTAATTGTCTTTTTCAAGAACAGTATAAGACACCTACCTGTAAAGGATAACGAGGAAATAACAGGTGTAATCTCTATAAACGATATCGTTTTCTACGCCTCGAAGGTGCCGTTCTACTTTCTGGAAGAATTTACAAAAGCCAGAGACATTAAAGAGGTCAGAGAGATTTACGAGAGATTCAATACGTATCTTTGCGAAATACTATCGAGAGACGAGTACGTAAATCCCGTTAATCTTGGTAAAATTGTTGGATTTATAAATGACCAGATTATAAAGAGTGTTATAAAAATATGCATTGATGAACTGGGCAATCCGCCATGCAGATTTTCTTTCTTTGTAACCGGAAGCGAGGGGAGAATGGAGCAGTTACTGAGAACAGACCAGGACAACGCCATGATTATAGAGAATGAATCCTACAAAGATTATTTCATCGAACTGGGAAAAAGAATCCATTCCTACCTGCTGAAAGTTGGGTTTCCAGATTGCAGAGGAAGATATACGGTTGGAAATGAGAAATGGATAATGTCCGTTAAAGAGTGGCTGGAAACGTTAAAGTACTGGGAATCTGTTTTTACTCCACAAAATATCCTGCAGCTGTCAATATTTACAGATATGAGACATGTATTTGGCGATGTCTCTTTATTCAACCTTGTTCAAGGTGTGTTATTTAGAATTGGCGAAAAGAAAGTGATTTTTGCCAAAATGCTTGAAGAGTCGTTAAAATTCAGAGTTCCGATTGGATTCGGTGGAAGACTTACAGTTGAAAGACTTGATTTGAAGAAACACGCAATAGTCCCCACCATCGCCCCAGTAAGGGCTTTAAGTTTTGGATTCAACGTCAGAGCTAAAAATACTGTTGAAAGAATTGATGAGCTTGTGGCAAAAGGGGCTATAAGCAAAGATCTGGCAACAAATTTAAAAGCATCTTATGTTTTCCTCAGGAGAATTCACTTCCTGACTCAAGTACACAATGTAGGCAAGGAGGACATTAATATAAATGAGTTAAATCTGAGGGAACTGCCAAAGGTTAGAGTTGAATTCATAAAAAACTCTCTGAAAAGCATATCCGAATTCCACAAAATGATAGAAGCGAGGTTCCTTTGATTACCAGTACAGCGGATTTTCCATTTGACCAATGGATAGAAGATCTGTTAGTTTATTCACGCCAAAATCCAGCAACTTTTTTAGCTGGTACTGGAATATTCTTGCTGTATAATATGCATCTGCAAGAGCGTTGTGTCTGTATGCCAACTCAAGATCGTATTTTTTGATGAGATCGTCTAAACTCAAATGAATAACTCCAATACTGTTTTTCCTCATAATCCATTTCTCGATTTGTGCCACGTCAATATATTTTAAATCGAGTCTCAATTTCGATTTCGAAAAATGGTTCTTAAGTATCTGTACATCGAAATCTGTTGAATATCCGACAATTATGGTACCATCAAGGAATGTTTTAATCTTCTCTGCAATAGTACAGAATTCTGGAGCATTTTTCAGTGCATTGAAATCAATTCCATGGTACTTTATCGAATTTGCCTTGAGTTTCTTCGGTTTCACCGGCGTAAAAAAATAGTCTTTTATTAGAATTCTTGTTCCAACCATGGGTATTATAGCCAATGCAACCATTTCGTCTTTTTTCGGATTAAGTCCGGTCGCTTCAAGATCAATTACGCTATATCTTGCTGTTAGCAGCTCGCTCATAACCTCGCCCTTAAAAAGTTTTGGAACTGTGAAACGATTTTTGCCGATTCTTTAAGCAGGATTTCTTCAATTTTACCAATCGGGTATCCAATTTGATTTCTCAGAGCAATCTCATTCATAACACTGTACGCTTCCAGAATGTCCCGTCCAAGACCCTCGGGAATCAATTTCATTTTTAGAAGATTCTCACACCTTTCTTTGGTATTTTTCACATCAAAAATTCCAGCTTCGAGAGTAAGAGCTTTTACCCCCATAAGCAGATGTGACACCGGCACTGTATATTCTTCAGCACTATCATACCCGTTCAAAGCAGCCCTCATCATTGCGCTGACAGCTTTTTTCGTTACACTTCTTGAGAGAATATCCTGCCACTGCAAGTATACCTCCTTGCTACCTTTCAGGAACCTACTATCCATGATAGTTGATATCTCTAAAATGTGTCTTTCAGGATCACAAAACAACCTTCTTATAATTTCACTCCATTCCTCAAGGCTAAAACACCACTGCTTTGCAGAAAAGGGTGAGTCTGATATACCAATTCTATCGAGTGTTGAGCAGACAGTTTCAGCGAATTCTATTATCTGCTTTTCATCACCTTCAAAAACGATCAAACTTGACTGCTTCAATGGTAGAACTGTCTCGCCCCTTCCCAAGTCACCAGTTTGAAGCCAGCAGTAGGTCGGGGTTGCGAATTTATTTTCAGCAAGTTCTAACACTCTTTTAACAGTCAGATCTTGTATTCCAGCTGAAATTCTTGCCAGTTCGAAAAATTCTGTTCCTCTCGAAACCATATCTTCGATTGAACGTTTTACATTCTCTATCACGTTTTTTAACTCGTTCACATCTGCTCTGAGAATTTTCCTTGAAAGGCAAAGCAAAGACGACGACGATTCAAGTTTGAGGAGCAGGTCTTTCGTGGAGATCACCCCTTTTACCTCTCCGTTGTTCACAACCACGAGATGGTTTATTGCGTTGGTTACCATTATGAGGTATGCCTCCATAACCGTAGAGCTCTCATCAAGCTCAATAACAGGTGCAGACATGTGCTTACTCACTTTTTCATCAAGGGGTGTATGTGATGCAACCAGTTTTGTCAGGTCTCTTTGTGTGAATATGCCAACTGCTCTCCCACCATCCACAACAACAACCGATCCAACATTGTTTTTGTTCATAATTTCAGCAACATCGAGAATAGATGCGTCTGGGGAACATACAACCGGTTTTCTTGAGATTAGTTCACTGATTGGCACTGCACATAATTTATCCAGGTTATCTGAATTCTTTCTGGACAGTTTGAAGAATGAAACCAATCTTCTTTCCATAAGTCTTGTAAAAAACTCGGAAAATTTATGATTTGAATTAAATACGTTTAGAAAGTTCTCTCTTTTTATTAAATAGCAAACAGAGTCTTTCTTGGCTCTGGCTGTGAATCTTGGGGGATTTCCAGTTAGTGCGGATGCAACACCGAAGACGTCTTTTTCGGTAAGATTCTCAACAGTTCCATTTCCTTGCAGTTCAACTACTCCGCTTTTAAGAAAGTAAACGTATTCAAGTGGTTTACCACCTTTTTTAAAGATAGTTTCGCCTTTGGAGTATATTTCTGATTCAAGTCCACTGATAATCTCCTTTAGTTCAGATTCCGATAGAAACGAGAAGGGCTTGGTCCTCTTTAGATAGTCCGCGGGAGGAAGAAACATCATTAAAACCACCCAATTTCAAACGTTTAATAATGCAGTATATTTCGTTGAATTATTTAAGATTTATTTTCTGGTTGTTGCCCCTACTCAAAGACAGGTAATTTTGCTAAGAGAATACCTTCAAGAGAAAGTCGGGAAAAAGGAACTAATTCGTAGTTCCGAATACCTGATATGCTTTTATATGCCTGGATTTGACTAAATAAAATACATCACTCGATATATTCCACAATCATGTTTCTCTTTTGAACTGAGAATCCCTTGGATTTTAGCTCTCGTATAATCTTCTCGGCAATCTCGATGTCTTTGGTAAAGAGCTTTGCCTCTACAACCCATACATTTTCTTCTTTTTCGTGGTTCATGTCTTTAATTCAGTACTTCGACATATATAAATTTATTCTTCGTCAGTTATCGATTATAGACCGTGTAGGATATAACGATCTGAAAGCTTAATCCGGAGCTACAAGCTCAAAAGATATCAGCAGTTATAGTAATTATCGAAGGAATTTTTAATTATTAAATTGATAATTTAAATTAAGGATTTCTGGCCAGCTGTTTGAGCATTCCCACTATTTTCTTAATTCTCATCACCGGGCTTTTGAAGAAAACTGCAGGGTAGTTCGATTTGACTATTTTTATCCTGTCATCCGGAGAAACTTCTACAACTTTATGGCTGTCTGCGATGGCCAGAGCTTTTCTCTCTGGATGCAGCTTCACCTCAATTGTCCTGTCTGCATGGATAACCCATGGTTTCCATCCGAGTTTGAATGGTGCAACGGGGACTATGAGGATTGACTGCAATAAGGGATCGACTATTGGCCCTCCTGTTGAGAGAGCATAGGCCGTTGAACCTACAGGGGTTGAGAAGAGCATGCCGTCTCCTCTCATATTCTCTATCTCAACACCGTCGACACTGACACTCATTCCTATGAGCCTTGCAGGAGCAGAACTCAGAAGAGCAACCTCATTCATCGCTATCAGTTTAGATTCATCGTTGATGTAGCATTCAATTCTCATAAACTCCTCTACCTCGGTTTTACCCTCAACGACTTGTTCAAGTGCAGGTCTGAAATTTTCTGGATCAGAGTGTGTGAGCAGACCAATCTTTCCCGTGTTGATACCAAATATTGGTGGACACTTCAAAACCTTCTGAAGTATCCTCAGTATTGTGCCATCTCCTCCAACGCTTACGATGAAGTCGTAGCTCTCAAGCTCCTCTGGTGGGGTTTGGAATAAATCCGATGAGACTCCTCGTTCATCGAGAAATGACTTGACATCTTTTGCTGTATCCAGCGAGTTTTGTTTGTAGACAATTGCAGCCTTCATCGGATCAACTCCAGAAGTTTTGGATGCAAATTGCCGTTCGCGATTACAAGCTTGAACCTCTCATCCATATCAATTCTCTTGTTATCAATGCTTTCGCCATTGATATCCGTTACAACAGCTCCCGCTTTCTTTGCTATATAAATTGCTGCAGCCACATCGTATACTCGCAGCATACCCTTTCCATTGTTATCTCTTATATCGATAAAACAGTCGAAGGAACCGTCAGCAACATAGCAGATTTCAAGGGCAGCACTGCCAAATATTCGTATCCTCTTGAACCCATACATCTTTTGAGGGTAGTACATTATTGCATTACATCTTGTTGATTCACGTTTTGAAACGCTTATTCTCTCTCCGTCTTTGTATGCGTTTCCGTCTGCCCAGTATTCAACGCCGGTTGCGAGATTTACTACATATCCAAAGAACGTGTCGCCAAGAAGTTTACTTTTTGAAAAGCAGAGTGAGACGGAATAAATTGGAATTCCTCTTGTTGCGTTGAATGTTCCGTCTATGGGGTCAAGGGCAACGTAAATGTCTCCCTCACCAACTACTCCTGCCTCCTCGCTTACAACCGTAACATCATACTGCTTTAAGATATTTAGAGCAGCATCCTCCGCAATTTTGTCGATCTTTTTTGTTGGAGTGCCGTCTTTACCCATTCCAACTTCGATGGAACTCTCTTTTTTACCAGCAATTTTGGCGATGTTCTTTTTGACTTCTTCTCCAACAGCTCTGGAGATTTCAAGTGCTTCTTTAGGATTCATAAAAATAAGTTAAATAGAAGAGAGAAAACATTTACTGTTCCGCGTCGAGACCGTACCTTTTTGCGTTTTCGTCTGCTATTTTCTGTATGGCCTCTATTATTTCCTTGCCCTGTGGGTGTTTGAAGAGGTGTCTAAATCTCTTCTGCATCTTGAGGTATTCTTCAACGGGTTTTCTGCTCTTGATTTTTCTAACCCTTACCAGCTCTCCGTTCTCAAACTCGACGATGGGGTATAGAGCTGTTTCAAAAGCAAGCTTGGCAACCTTTATTGCATCCTTTCCGTTAATTCCCCATCCCGTAACACACGGGCTGTGTATCTGGATGTATTTTGCACCCTCAAACTTAATGGCCTTCTTGGCCTTCCTTCTTATGTCCCTTGGAAATGCTACGGAAGCGCTTGCAACGTATGGCACTCCATGTGCTAGGGCAATAGAGACCATGTCCTTCTTCCTTCCTAGCTTACCTGGCATGAGCCTGCCTACTGGGGATGTTGTTGTGTTAGAACCCGTTGGTGTCAAACCACTCTGCTGGTTACCTGTGTTCTGGTATGCCTCGTTGTCGAGACAGATGTACAGCACATCGTGGTTTCTGTCGAACATACCTGAAAGTGGTCCAATTCCAATGTCTGCTGTAGCTCCATCTCCAGCAAATACAACGACATGCCCCTCATCTTTTCTTCCAAGTGCTTTTAATGCTGCCTCAATTCCAGCAGCTACGGCAGCAGCATTTTCGAATAGCGAGTGAATGTAAGGCACACCCCAGGCGCTTCTGTCATACTGCGAGCTAATTATCTCCAGACATCCGGTGGAATTTGCAACGAAGCACTTTCCTTCAAGAGCCTCAAGCACATTTTTGACAGCAATTGGTAATCCGCATCCGGGACAGGCTCCGTGTCCTGAGGCGAAATAGGTCATACAATCACCTCTTCAAAGGGCTTTACACCCTCAAAGCGAAATCCAGGCTCTATCTTACCTTCCATGACGTTGTTTATGCACTTCTCCACAAGGGTACGTGGTACGTCTCTTCCTCCCAATCCCACTGCGAAGGAGTAAACATCTGGCGAGCTGTTTCCATAGAGAGCGCTCTTGATTTCCATCGCTACTGGTCCTTCATGACCGAATGATACTGCTCTCTCGAATACAATGATCTTCTCAGCATTCTTGAATGCGTTTCTTACATCTTCAACCGGGAACGGTCTGAACGTTCTAAGTTTGAGGAGGCCTACCTTCTTACCATTTCCTCGCATCTCTTCAACAACATCTCTGACAAGTCCGGTCAAAGAACCCATTGTAACCACAACAACCTCAGCATCGTCGTGGTAATTCACGACATGGCCACCCCAGTCTCTGCCCGTAGCTTCAGCCCATTCCTTGAAAACATCCTGCATTACCTTCTTGGCCCTCATCATTGCATTCTGCATCACAACACGGAACTCCATGTAGTACTGCGGGGGTGCATAGCATCCGAATGTGAGTGGATCGTTTACGGTGAGCTTTACTGGTGGGTCGTAGGGTGGCAAAAATGCATCAACAGTCTCCTGATCGAGAAGATCAACCGGCTCATAGGCATGGGTGAGCTTGAATCCATCCATACATATCATGAATGGAAGCATAACATCTCTGTTCTCAGCAACTTTGAAAGCCTGAGGAATCATATCATGGACTTCCTGGTTGTTCTCAACGTAAACCTGGATTATTCCAGCATCCCTCATGAGCATGCTGTCTTGGTGATCGTTCCAGATGCTGAGCGGGGCAGATAATGCTCTGTTTGTGTTGACAAGAACTATAGGCAATCGCATACCTGCTGCATTGATCAAAACTTCGCTCATGAGTGCCAGTCCCTGAGAGCAGGTGGCTGTGAAAGTTCTGGCTCCAGTTGCCGATGCGCCAACGAGTATTGAAGCTGCACCGAATTCTGATTCGGCAGTTATATATTCACAGCTTCCAAGCTCACCGTTTGCGTACATTTCGGCAAGCCTTTCAACGATCTCGGTTTGTGGAGTAATGGGATAAGCACAGATTACATTCGGCTTGCACAGCTTTACGCTGTGTGCAACCGCATGAAATCCTCTTACAACCTTCATCATATCAGCAACACCTCTATACCTTGTAGATATCTTTCAATTCCATCTTAATTGCCTCTGCAGGACAAACGGACGCACAGATTCCACAACCCTTACAGTAATCGTAGTTTACAACTGCGAATTTGTCGTCACCTTCTTTAACAACTGTAATACACAAATCCGGACAGAAAATCTCACATTCTTTACATCCAGTACATTTCTTCTTATCTACAATGGGGTATTCTGCTCCCCAATCACCTGTCTTAATTTTCAGCGAGGACAGTGGCTTTGAAATCGCACCAAGTGTGATTCTCATCTTCATCTGCACGCCTCCTCCATCATCTTATATGCTGTTTCAACAAGCTTAACATTCTTTTCGGCAATTGTCTTATCCGAAAACCATTCGGCAATTGTCTCTTTAAGAGTTTCCAGTTTTACCAGCTTTGTAGCTCCAGCAAAAGCTCCCACCATGACTGTATTCGTTATTGGCCTTCCAAGAACCTCCATTGCGAGCTTTGTAGCGTTTATTGTAAGAACATCCACGGAAGTGTTGAACATCTTTTTGAGCTCTTCTGGGCCCTTTGGATAATTGGCAATAATCATTCCGTCCTCTTTTATCCCTGCTTCAACGTTTACGGGTCCTATCACGGTTGGATCGAGCACAACAACGTAATCTGGGTTGTATACTTCCTCCCTCAAAACGATTGGTTTATCTGAAATTCTCAGGAATGATGCTACTGGTGTTCCTCTTTTCTCCGCTCCGAATGTTGGGAATGACAATGTGTAGTATCCTTCTTTGAAGCCAGCCACTGCGAGAACATCCGCTGAGGTAACAACTCCCTGTCCACCTCTTCCATGAAATCTTACTTCAATTAGGATGGATATCCCCCCATAAACCTCTTTTTTTTGCTAATGTCGAAGTGTAGTTAATAAAGTTTGTCATTGTTTATTGGTAAGGAATATTGGTGCCTAGCTAAACTACGATAATTGCCCATATTTTATTTTAACAAATGATTAATGGATATAGTAATTTCTAAAAAATATATAAAGTGAATAAAAATTTTAATAAAAACAAGCGGCTCAGTATTCTTCTTCACCGTAGTAGTAATCCTCGTCCTCGAATTCTTCTTCCTCGAATTCGCCGAACTCTTCTTCCTCTTCTTCTTTAAGCTCTTCAAGTTCAAATTCTTCGTTTGTGTCCAGTAGGAGGATTTTACCATCGCTGTACACCATTGATGAGCCGCACAATTTGCACTGGATTTCCATTTCGTCGAAAAGGTCTTCAAGTACTATTTCTTCCCCACATGAAGGACATCTAATTAACTTCACTACCATCTCCCCGAAGCTCGATTGTAACAATTTAAGCTTTTTCGATTCTCATAAGGGAGTTATACTACAATATCTAACATAAAATTAAGAAAATAATTTTTGAAAGCAAGCAAGTCGTGCTTAATTATTGAAGTATGTGGTCTCTGGAGTTAGAGGATCAACGAAGCGAAAGAAATTTTAATAATTCCTCTATTTTAGGATTCTATGAAGTCTTCCAGGATCAAGGGGTTTTACAAACTCTCTATGCAGGAAAGACTTGAGAAGGTTGCAGAATTTGCTGGTTTAACCGAAGAAGAAAAGGAATTGATTGCAAAGAATGGAGCTTTACCACTTGACGTCGCGGACAGAATGATTGAAAACGTCATAGGTACTTTTGAATTACCACTTGGTATTGCAACGAACTTCCTCATTGACGGTAAGGATTATCTCATTCCGATGGCAATTGAGGAACCGAGTGTTGTTGCGGCTGCAAGCAACGCGGCCAAAATGGCGAGAGTAAAGGGAGGATTCTGGACCTCTTCAACCCCTCCGGTGATGATAGGGCAGATTCAGGTAACTAGGCTCAGTGATCCATTTGGGGCAAAGGTTGATGTTCTCAGACACAAGGATGAGATAATCGAGAAAGCAAACGAGCAGGACTCTATACTTGTTAAACTGGGTGGTGGATGTAAAGACATTGAGGCGAGAGTCATCGACACGATAAAAGGCCCGATGCTCATTGTCCACCTTCTCGTTGATGTTAGGGATGCGATGGGTGCAAATGCCGTTAATACGATGGCTGAAGCTGTTGCGCCAATTATAGAGCGCATCACTGGTGGAAAAGTTCGATTGAGAATAATCTCGAACCTTGCAACCTACAGGCTTGCCAGGGCCAGAGCTGTATTCGATAAGGAGGCAATAGGTGGCGAAGAAGTCGTTGAGGGTATTATGGAAGCCTACGCCTTTGCGAAGGCCGATCCATACAGATGTGCAACACACAACAAGGGCATAATGAACGGAATATCTGCGGTTGTTATAGCAACCGGAAACGACTTCAGAGCTGTTGAGGCTGGAGCGCACAGCTATGCAGCTCTTGGCGGCTACAAACCGCTCACGACATACGAGGTAAACAAGGATGGCGACCTCGTTGGAACAATTGAATTGCCTGTTGCAGTCGGTGTTGTTGGAGGTTCAACATCCGTAAACCCGATGGCAAAAATATGTCTGAAGATTCTGGGTGTTAAAAGTGCTGATGAGCTTTCCCGTGTTTTGGCTGCAGTTGGTCTTGCACAGAACTTCGCTGCTTTGAGGGCGCTGGCAACAGAAGGTATTCAGCGTGGACACATGGAACTGCACGCGAGAAACATAGCGATGATGGTTGGGGCTAAGGGCGAAGAAGTGGATAAGGTCGTCGAGATCCTTGTAAAGGAGAGAAAAATAAAGATGGATAGAGCGAGAGAAATACTTGAGCAGATTCGCTCATCCTCCTGAATTTTTTATTATTCTCTGTGCGGAACTCCTTTTTTGGGATTATAAAGTGCAACTTTTATATAACTCGAAAAGAGTCCTGTTCTGGATGTACGACGTTGCAATTAAAAACGGACTCTGTTTTATCGATGGAGAGTTCCTTGAAGCTAATATCGGTATAGAAGGAAATAGAATAGCGTATGTTGGCAGAGAAGATATTGGTGGAGATCTGGAGATAGATGCATCATCGAAACTCGTGTTGCCAGGCTTATTCAACGCCCACACACATCTTGCAATGGCAATATTTCGCGGTTATGCTGAAGATCTGCCACTGATGGACTGGCTGCAGAAAAAGATATGGGTTGCTGAGAGCAAGCTCGACGAAAAAGACGTGTACTGGGGTTCAATGCTTGGAATTCTTGAGATGATAAAAACAGGAACGACGGCATTCTCCGATCAGTACTTCTTCATGGATGAAGTTGCCAAGGCTGTAGGCGAAACAGGGATGCGTGCAGTACTCTGCTACGGTATGATTGAGGGAGGTAGCAAGGAAAAAGGTGAAAAAGAGCTGGAGATAGGCACTGAATTCATCAGAACTTGGGACGGAGCATTTGAGGGCAGAATCAGGGCAGTATTCGGCCCGCACGCTCCATACACATGTACACCCGATTTCCTGAAGAAGGTCAAGGAAATGGCTGATGAGGTGAACACACTCATCCACATCCACGTTTCTGAAACGGAGCATGAGGTGAAAGAAATTAAGGAGAGGTACGGAAAAACACCGGTAAGATTACTCGATGAAATTGGATTTCTTGACGAAAACGTCGTTATTGCCCATGCCGTATGGCTGGATGAGGAAGAGATGAGAATCTTAAAGGAAAGAAATGTCAGCGTTGCACACAATCCTGTGAGCAACCTGAAGCTTGCTTCGGGCATTGCAAAAATCACTGAAATGTTTTCAATGGGGATAAACGTCTGTATTGGTACAGATGGTGCGGCATCGAACAACACCTATAACATGTTTGAGGAAATCAAGCTGACATCTCTGCTTCAAAAAGTAGCTACTGGAAAGGCTGATGCTTTGCATGCGAGGGATGTACTCACTATGGCTACCAGGAACGGTTATAGGGCATACAAGCTTGAAGGAGGCGAGTTAAAGCCGGGAATGCTTGCCGATGTAATTCTTCTAGACAGAAGGAGATTCAACTACATACCCACGTACAATGCACTGCACAGCGTTGTCTATGCAAGCTACGGCTGTGAAGTTACACATACAATTATTGACGGAGAACTGATAATGGAGGATGGTGTGGTGCTTACCCTTGATGAAGAGAAGATTATTGACAGAGCTGAAGAGCTAAAATACAAGTTTATGGGCTGACTTCCCGTTTCAGGATCTATCTGGGTTCAAGTTTGATTTATTTCTCCATTTTTAGCTTTGTCAGATCTATTTTAATAGACAATAATAGATAAAAAATCAGAATCTTCGCATTTCTTCAGCTAACATCTCTATGTCTTCTTCCACCTTATCGATCACATCTTTGAGTTCGTCCTTCAGAGATTCTGGAAATTCTGTCTGTGATATCTCTTTCTGAATGTCTTGCAGAAGCTCATTTATATGTTTTTCCATGTCTTTGAACAGTTGTGGTATCGTGTTGTAGTGAGGTTCAAGTTGTCTGATGACGTACACTTTAAGCTGTTTCAATCCTTTCTTGGCCTCTTCTTCTGAAACAGCACCGCTCATGAAGAGATGAGAGATGTATTCTGCATCGTTTCTGATGTAGCTCTTGATCTCTTCGGTATCTCTTAGTTCTTTGGCGAGGGCTTTTAACTCTTCAAGAGTGTCTTCAACTTTTTTTGTGAGATCCATACAGTTTTGCATGAGCTCTCCCATTTTCTCGAGATATGTGTTCCTGAACAGAGTATCACCCCCTTTGGGTGGATAATTTAAGTTAAAACAGGAATTTAAAGCTTTATCTTTTGTTCTATGCGAATTTGTAACTATTGATGCTACACTCTTTCACGTGCTGAACTCTGCAGCCATTATCGATGCCATTCGTTATAATCCAGGATTTCCAACTAAACGTGCTGAAAATTCCACGATTTGGTCGTAAAAGACTCAACCTTTCTGATATCTCCGAAAAGTCCTGTAAGGAATTCGTTGCAGATTTTCACTCTTGTTAAGCGGACAAAACATATTTAAGTTGATTTGGTCAGATGATGTGTAGCATGGTTGATCTCAGACTGTCAGAATCAGAGGTTGAAGAACTTCTCGGTGGAATGAAATTCGAAACCACGGCAGAGATAGAGGTACCTAAAAAGCTGATTGATCAGGTTATTGGACAGGATCATGCGGTTGAGGCGATAAAGAAAGCTGCCGTACAGAAAAGACATGTCATGCTCATTGGTTCGCCTGGAACGGGCAAATCAATGTTAGCCAAGGCAATGGCGGAGTTGCTACCAAAAGAAGAGCTTGAAGATATTCTGCTTTATCCAAACTCTGAAGATCCAAATCAGCCAAAAATTAGAGCTGTTCCGGCTGGTAAGGGTAAGGAGATAGTTGAAGCATACAAGCAGGAGGCTCTCAAGAAGGCTCAGGCGAAGAACTTCTTTCTCTTCATGCTAGTCTTCTTCATCGTTGGATACACGATTTTGATTGATCCCAAGAACTTTATATGGGGTATAATTGCTGCTGCTCTGCTATTCCTTGTGGCAAGACACATGTTACCAAAAGAAGAACGAAACGTTCCAAAGCTGCTGGTAAATAATGCTGATAAGAATTCCGCTCCCTTCGAGGATGCAACCGGCGCACATGCTGGTGCCCTCTTTGGAGATGTGAGACACGACCCCTTCCAGAGTGGTGGACTTGAAACTCCAGCTCACGAAAGAGTTGAAGCTGGTGCCATACACAGGGCACATAAGGGAGTTCTCTACATTGATGAAATTAACACGCTGACAATTGAGTCTCAGCAGAAGCTGCTCACAGCTATGCAGGAGAAAAAGTTCCCAATTACTGGTCAGTCAGAGCGCTCAAGCGGAGCTATGGTAAGAACGGAGCCAGTACCATGTGACTTCATTCTGGTGGCTGCTGGAAACCTTGATGCCCTTATGGGCATGCACCCTGCACTGAGGAGCAGAATTGAGGGTTACGGCTACGAGATCTACATGAACGACACAATGGAGGACACACCTGAGAACAGAAGAAAGCTCGTTAGATTCGTCGCCCAGGAAGTTATCAAGGACGGGAAGATACCGCATTTTGACAGGTATGCTGTTGCGGCAATAATCAAGGAGGCAAAGAGAAGGGCAGGAAGGAGAAATCATCTGACACTGAGGCTTAGAGAGCTTGGTGGATTGGTGAGAACTGCTGGAGACATTGCAAAGAGCGAGGGATCGGACATTGTAAGGCTTGAGCATGTCATCAAAGCCAAGAAGATTGCGAAGACCATTGAGGAACAGCTTGCGGACAAGTACATCGAGAGGAGAAAGGATTACAAGCTTTTCAAGACTGAAGGTGCAGAAGTTGGAAGAGTTAACGGCCTGGCCGTCATTGGAGAGTCAGCGGGAGTTGTCCTGCCAATAATTGCTGAAATCACTCCTGCACTCAGCAAGGAAGAAGGTAGGGTCATCGCAACTGGAAGATTGCAGGAAATTGCAAGGGAAGCAGTTATGAATGTTTCAGCAGTCATCAAGAAGTTCACGGGTAGAGATATCTCAAACAAGGACGTCCATATACAGTTCGTTGGCACATACGAAGGTGTCGAGGGTGACTCAGCAAGCATAAGCATCGCAACAGCAGTAATCTCTGCTCTGGAAGGAATTCCGGTAGATCAGAGTGTGGCCATGACAGGCAGCCTGTCTGTCAAGGGAGAGGTATTACCTGTTGGTGGTGTAACACAGAAGATTGAGGCAGCCATTCAGGCAGGGCTGAAGAAAGTGATAATACCGAAGGATAACCTTGGGGATGTTTTGCTTGATGCAGAACATGAGGGCAAGATCGAAATAGTGCCGGTATCGAGAATAGATGAAGTGCTTGAGCATGCACTTGTTGGTGGGGAGAAGAAGGAGAAACTGATCGCGAAGCTAAGATAGCTGCATTGCTAATTTTATTTTGTTTTGTAATTTTCTTAATGTTTTCAATGCTTTTTTGATTGCCGTAAATGACAAATGCTGTGTAATATATATAAAAGCAGATTGGATATGTTCGAGCTAATTTTTCTGATACCGTTAGTCATCTCTGTAATCTTCCTTATAAGGCAAGCTTCCACATTAGGTGAACCGGACAGGAAAATAGTTACATATCTCCTTCTCATCGGGTTTGTAGTAAAGATTACTTGTTTCTTGTCGGGTATTGAGCTGATTGATCATCTGGAGGTTTTATCTTTTTCTCGGGTTTTGTAATTCTTCTTTATATGAAGTTCAGAGAAGGTTTTGCTGGAAAGCGAATGAACTTGCTCAGACTTTAAACCAGTTTGGGTGCCAGGTCTTTTACCAGTCCAAGTGCAGGTTCACTTTTCCATCACCCATTCACTTTTTATTTCCCCAATCTAACAGAAGTACATGGATGTAGAATTCTATGACATAAGGCAAATCGAAACGTCAACGCTCACACTGACCCTTGATAACGGATGTATCGAAAAACCGAAGTATGATGTTATCAAGGGGAAAGGATTCAGGGTTCTGAAGAACGGATTCTGGGGAATTTTTTCTGGAAATGTGTCTGACAAAGAGGGTTTGGGGAGAGCAGCAAGAAATGCTGTTGGAAGTGGAGATGGCAAAGTGGTTCCGGCTGGAAACGGTGGTAAATTCATTTTCAGAGTGAAGGAAAATCCAGAAGACGTTTCCATAGAGGAGAAAGTCCAGCTCATGAAAGAGATAGAAAAGGAACTCAAGGCTGACTACATTGTAAGCACTAGAGTGAGTTACATAGAGAATTTGAGGAAGTTTGAATATCGAGATTCCAGCGGTATTGAGGTTTACTACGAAGTCCCACGAATAGGGATTGTTGTTCAGGCAGTGGCAAAGGATGAATCTCTGCAATTTCTTTCCAAGAGGTTGCTCAAACCGGCTGGCTATGAAATATTCAGGAATGACAAAATTTTTGATATGGCTTCTGAGGTAAGAGACATCCTTGCAGATCTCGTAAAAGCTGCAACACCTCCATCTGGGGAGATGAACGTTGTTATGGACTCGTCGCTTGGTGGAGTTTTCATACATGAAGCATTCGGACATGCTGTTGAAGCAGATCATGTCCTGCAGGGCTCGACAATTCTTTCGGACAAGCTTGGCGAGAAGGTTGCTGCAGAAAATGTCAATGTTTACGATGATCCAACCATTGAGGAATTTGGTTTCAGCCCGTTTGATGATGAGGGTGTTGAGGCTAAGAGAAAGACGATCATAAAGGATGGTGTGCTGACAAGCTTTTTGCACTCCCGTGAAACGGCTGCAAAGCTTAACGGCAAGCCCGGAAATGCCCGGGCTCAGAGTGTGGCTGAACCGATTGTGAGAATGAGCAACACTTTCATCGATGAAGGTGATTTGAGCTTTGAAGAGTTGCTTGAGGAGGCGAGAGATGGAGTTTACCTCGTCGGTTCGAGAGGTGGAGAAACTAATCCGGCAACCGGCTACTTCCACTTTAACGCCCAGTATGGTTATGTCATCAGAAATGGGGAACTTGCAGAGATGATCCGCGATGTCTCGCTGAGTGGAAATACATTGAGCATACTGCACTCCATCAAGCTTGGTAAAGGACTGGATTTTGACCCTGGTTTCTGTGGAAAGAGCGGGCAGGTTGTACCGGTAGCGGATGGAGCTCCACCTTCACTGGTAAGAGCTTTTGTCGGGGGTGCTTGAATGGATATTGATAAAGCTGTGCATTTTTTGAACTCTAAATCCGATGCATGGGAAATCTTCTACGAAAAAGACATATCAAAATCAATTCTTGTGGAAAAAGGCAACGTGAAAAACATTTCTGAGGAAGAAGAATCTGGATATGCTGTAAGGGTTATTGTGGATGGCAGGGTTGGCTTTGCAACTTCAACGGATCCTGCCAGAATAATTGAGGTTTGTGAGAAAGCTTTGAAACTTGCTAAAATATCTGAGGAAAAGCTCGACGACTTTCCATTCTCAAAATGCACGCAGGTCGAGGGCATATACGACAGGAGATTCGATAATGTCGACTCGTTATGGCTGGAAGATGCCGCAGGAAGAATGATAAATGCTGCCATGGAATTAAAGAACGTAAATCCTGCCCAAGGAGCTATTGAAGTCTCTAAGTCTGTAACCCGTATATTGAATTCTTCGGGAACTGATGTTGAAAACGAAGCGACAGCCTGCAGCGCTTACCTTGAAGTTGTTATCGAAGATAGCAGTGCCTATGAAATGGATCAGAGCAGAATGCTCAATCTCAATCTGGAGTTTGTTGGTCGACATGCAGCCGAGCTTGCAGTAGAAGGTGTTAAGGCTGAAAAGATAGAGAAAGGTAGCTACGATGTCGTTCTTTCGCCCATCGCCATCAGCCAGCTACTTTACTTTGCCCTATATCCAGCATTCTCAGCAGAGAATGTTGTCAAGGGTAGAAGTATGCTTGCGGGGAAGATAGGACATGAATTCGGTGAATTTACGCTAATAGATGATGGGCGCATGCCTTACGGTTTGATGAGTTCTCCTTTCGATGATGAGGGTGTTGAAACGAAGAGAACAGTTATTTTTGATGATGGTGTGCTAAAAGCCTATGTCAGCGACTTCAGACATGCTAAGATTCTGGGTGTCGAGCCTACAGGAAACGGGTTTAGAGAAGAAATATCCTCATATCCCACAACATCTCCAACCAACGTCATTCTCGATTTCAGGGACAAATCCAGCAATATAGAAGAAAATGCGCTGGTTGTTCACTCTCTCATAGGAGCGCACACGTCAAACCCCGTAAGCGGAGACTTCAGCCTCGAATGCATGAATGCGTTCCTGTTCACAAACGGAGATAGAAAGCCGATAAAGTCTGCAATGATTTATGGCAACGTCTATGACCTGCTGAAGAGAATTGAAGTTTTTGGAAAAGATGTGAGGCAGATTGACGGCACAGTTACACCTTCGGTAAGGTTCAGAGACGTCGTTGTGAGTGGTTAACTAATCAATTTTCCTTATTTTTTGGCATTTTCCCGGATTAATTCTATATTTGATCAGGACTCCTGAAGAATTTCCATAAATTTTAGCGCATCATCATGCATGTGTACGTTGTTGAAGAGAACGTAAACGTCTTTGTCAAAGTTCAGACAGAACTCCTTCAACCACTGCAGGTCTTCGCTGGTGTATTTGTAGCTGTACATTTTCTTTCCCTCCGAGCCGTGGAGTCTTAGATAAACAATATCGCCATAAAGCGGTTTTGCAACGAATGGATCAACGCAGTGGACAAGATCAAGTTCTTCACACACTTCCTTCACTTTATCTTCGCTCCATCCTCTTGGCTCCCACACGAATATGAACTCTCTCTCGATTGAAGAAAAGAACTCGATCATGTTTTTCACATTCTCTTCGTTCTCCTCAAAAGAGGCAGGAGTCTGGAACAAGATTATCTTTGCATCCAGTGCTCTGGCTATATCTCGCGTCTTCTCCCAACCTTCAAACACCTCTTTCGTGGGTTTGAAGAATCCGCAGTTTTTCATCGTTATACCGGCTTTTCTGTGTGTGGGACTTGATGGTGGATGTGTGATGACTTGCCATGCTTTGACTGTAAATTCAAATTCTGGTGGAGCCTGTTTCCTCCATTTTTCTGCCGTTTCAACCTTTGGAGGTTTATAGAATGTCTTTTGAACTTCCGTGAGCTTAAATTCTTCAAAATATTTCTTCATAGCTACTGGAAATCCACAGCATCCTACCTTTATCACGATTCTTTTTTGTCTACGCAATCCTTTATGACACTTTTGATGTTATATTATACTGTCCCTATTTAAGACAAATCTTCCAGGAGAGTCTGGTATTGTAGAACTAAAAAGAGTAAAAAATTGGTTTATCTGAAGTACCTGAGATCTTCTTCGCCCTTCCACTGCTGCATTGCTGCTTCCTGCATTTCCTTGATCTGAGCGATAAGTTTCTCCATCTCTTTTGCCCTCTCTTCAAGGGCTTCGACACTCACTTCGAGATTCAGCATTTTCATGAGAATTTCAAGGACAGCTTTAGCACTCTTTGGGTCTACCATGTATCCTGATGTCACTCCCATCAGGCAGGCAGCCTCAATCCCTTCGAGCTGGGAAACTCCAAGTAGCAAGCCCGATGCGCCTATTATTCCGCCTCCTGGTTCGCCACCCTCAAATCTCACACCATATGATTTTAATTCTTCAACAAGCTCGGGGCTGTTTGCTGCTCCAAGCACGTATGGTTCCTCCACGAGCCTGCCCACACCGTATCCACCGAGCGTGTAGATTCTCTTAGCCCCGAACTTCTTTGCTACGTCGATGTATGCATTAACGAGCTCAAAGTGACCTTCATTGCTGATACTCTGGAAATCACCCACCAGAATCAACAAGTCGGGAGATTCGCCATTGGATTTGTAGGCGTAGACTTCATTTTTGGGCATCTTTATCGTTCCATCGCTTTCCACCATTACCTGTGGTGGAAAATGGTGCGAGTAAATCTCAACGACCTTCTCGGTGTCAAGTTCGTTGACAAGATGATCTGCAACGAGCTTGCCAACGTGCCCTATGCCTGGTAAACCTTCTATGAATACTGGGTCACGAAGACCAACCTCTTCCACATTTTTGAGATACCTGATATCAACTCTTTGAAGCATTTGACCACCTCCTGATATTGAAGAACCCCAGCTCCTTTCTCAGCATTCTGCGATATTTTCCATAGGGGTCTTCTGGGGAAAAGCGTGGTGGGATTGGAATGAACGTTTTGCTGTTACATTTTGGGCAGGTTTCTTTGAGTGTGTATCTCCCACAATTTCCACATTTTCTTATTCTTACTTTCATTATATCACGCCGCTTCTCTCACGAAGTTGCCCTCTCCACCAAGCTTCTTTATGGTCTTCAAAACATTTTCTGTGGCTTTTTTGAGGACCCTCTCTGCAGTCTTATAATCTTCAGCCTCAATAATGATCCTGTAACGTGGCGCGCCGATATATTCTATCTCAAAGTCAACACCATCTGCCTTTGCCTTATATGCCTCCATCAAAGCCTTCTTGATTCTTTCAACTCCATCGCTTGCGTTGCTTCTCAACTCAAAATAGCCGCGAACCTTTACACGAGGTGGCTTGATGTTTTCGTGCGCAATTTCTGCCATCGCTTTCGCAAGTTCTTCGCCTGTTAGTGGGGCGAGCACTTCGTATCCCTCAAATGCAGCCTCTTCAAATGCACCATAGATTGTGTCGTATTCTTTTATCAACTTCTTTCCTATCTTGATCAGTTCATCTCTGCTAACTCCTGCCTTCTCTCCTGCTATTTCGAGCCATTTGAATGCTTTCAATTCATTTTTCCACTGCTGTACTTTTTCCCTCTTCTGCCTCTCATTTACATCCTTAATGGAGAGGTCGATGTGACCCCTCTTCGGGTTAATATCGAGAACCTTACATACAACCTTCTGGCCTTTTTTGACATAATCTCTTATGTCTTTTATCCATCCAGGGGCTACTTCGCTTATATGAACCATTCCCTCTTTGTTTTCGTATTCATCGAGAGAAACGAATGCACCGAAATCGAGAACTCTTGTGACTGTTCCAATGACAATTTCTCCTTTAGCCGGATAACCGCTTCTTTTGATGATCAATCTTTCCTCGCTCATTGCAATGCGTTGAACTTGATTGAATTTAAAGGTTGCCTAAAACCGTTTTTGAAATAATCTTGGGAAATACCTTGTTCCAGACCTTCACTGGTTTAGAAAAACTTAAAACCAGAATGAAAAAAAATCGAACATGCACTGTGTAATGAAGAAAGAGGGAAAGTCAAAGAAGAAAATAGCGATTAACAGATATAAGTGCGCATATTGCGGTGCATGTGTTGCTGTATGTAAGTTCAATGCGAATGAACTTGTAGAAACTTTTCTCGTCATCAATGAAGATGAATGCACTGTCTGTATGGCCTGTGTTAAGACCTGTCCGATGAACGCTCTGGAGGTTCAGGAGGTTACATCATGACGGATTATGATGTTGTGGTCGTGGGGGCAGGGCCGGCAGGCAGCATCGCCGCTAAAACTGCTGCGGAAAAAGGACTTGATGTTTTGCTTATTGAGAAAAGGCAGGAAATAGGAACACCGGTGAGATGTGCTGAAGGTGTCAGCAAAGAATCCATAGCAAAGTTTGTTGAAATTGATAAGAAATGGATCGCTGCAGAGGTTAAAGGTGCCAAAATTTACTCTCCTGATGGTACGGAGATCATAATGTCTGAAGAGATGGCCGGCGATGAAGTCGGTTATGTACTGGAAAGGAAAATTTTCGACAGACATCTTGCACGGCTTGCTGCTAAATCGGGGGCGGATGTTATTGTTAAAACGGCTGCAACAGGTCTGAAAAGAATCAAGGAAAAGGGGACAGTTGAAATTTCTCTGCGAAGAATGGGTGAGGAGTATAGTGTTGAAGCAAAGATTGTAATTGGAGCAGACGGTGTTGAGAGCAGGGTTGGAAAATGGGCTGGAATTGATACAACACTCAAGCTCAGTGAAATAGAGAGCTGTGTGCAGTATCTGATGACAGGAATCAATTTTGATCCTGATTATACGTATTTCTGGCTTGGCAATGAGATAGCTCCTGGCGGCTACATTTGGCTGTTTCCGAAGGGCAATGGGGCTGCCAATGTTGGTATAGGCGTGTTACCCTCTATGGCAAAGAAGAGCCCGAGAGAGTATCTCAATGCATTTGTGAATGAACACTTCCCGGATGGAGAAATAGTCGAAGTTGTTGCTGGAGGTGTACCGGTAAGCGGTCCAATTGAGACGGCTGTTGCTGACAATGTTATGCTTGCCGGAGATGCTGCAAGACATGCGGATCCCATTACTGGTGGTGGAATTGCGAATGCAATGAAGGCAGGATTCTTCGCTGGAAGCGTAGCAGCGGAGGCTGTTGAGAAGAAGGACTATTCCAAGAAAACACTCGCAAAATATGATGAGCTATGGAAAAATGATTTTGGTAAAATTCTGCACCGGAACAAAATACTCCAACAGAAGCTCATTAAAATGGACGATAAGACACTTAACAAACTCGCACGCAGCATCGCTGGCTACAATTTGAAGGAGATGAGCGTTAAAAAACTGGTTCTGGAACTTATAAAGAAGAATCCAAAGCTGTTACTGGATATCAAGCATCTGTTTGTTTGATATTTTTTAAATATTTTTGCGATCTTTTAATGGTTTTGGAGTGCTAGTGTATCTGCCTCAAATAATGTAGCTGGAGTAGGAGGATTAATATGCGTGGATTGAATTCAATACTGTGTATTTTTGCAGCAGCGTTGCTTGTATGTGTGCTTATTTTGAGCGTTGGCTCAGCCAGTTCAAGATTCTGAAAATGGTATTTTAGCCGAATACACTCCTAAATTAGCCGAAAAACTGGCGGAGAAATTAACAAATGCTAGTAAGAATGAAAAAATCCCTGTAATAATCTCCTTAAAGAAGAGCAATACACCCAGTAAAATACATTCCCAGTCTTTTGTGGCAGCATCTGTAGAAGCGAAAGGTGGGAAAGTCAAATACAGGTACAATCTGATAAATGTAATTGCTGCGTATGTACCGGCAGAAAGAATTCCAGAACTTGCAAAGCTTGATGTGGTTGAAAGAATTTACTACGACGAACGTTGTCAGATTTTTCCAAGCCAGTTTGAGACTAAGTCAATTACAGAACTATCCGATGCCACTCAGAGTATTGGGGCAGACTACGCTTGGAGTATGGGTTATGATGGAACCGGAGTTGTAGTGGCTGTTCTTGATACGGGAATCAATTATACGCATCCAGATCTCGGTGGGGGTTTCGGGCCAGGGTATAAGGTGGCTGGTGGATATGACTTTGTCAATGATGATAACTATCCAATAGATGATAATGGACATGGAACCCATGTTGCCGGTATTATTGCAGCCAATGGGTCTATAAAGGGTGTAGCCCCGAACGCAACACTTCTGGCGGTGAAAGTGCTTGGTGCTGATGGTAGTGGAAACATTTCTGACGTAATTGCTGGTATTGACTGGAGCGTGAGGAATGGTGCGGATATTATAAGCATGTCTCTGGGAGGGTTTGCATTTCCCAACGATGGAAACCATCCACTGAGTCTGGCTGTAGATGCTGCCGTGGACAGGGGTGTTGTGGTCGTCGTTGCTGCAGGAAATGATGGACCTGGAACGGGGACAATATCTTCTCCAGCCGATGCGAAAGGAGTCATAACGGTTGGTGCAGTGGACACAAACGGCACCGTCACGATTTTAGACGATGTAATTGCAAGCTTCAGCAACAGAGGTCCCAGTGCTTTTGGAAGGCTGGATCCCGACGTGGTTGCACCTGGAGTTAACATAAATTCCACGTATGTTGATGGTGGTTACGCTGTGATGAGCGGCACATCCATGGCAGCACCTTTTGTTTCTGGAGCTGCAGCTCTTCTACTGCAGAAAGATCCAAGTTTAACTCCCGAACAGGTCAGGGCAATTCTGATGCGTACCGCAAGCGACATCGGTAGCCATGTTTTCGAGCAGGGTGCCGGTTTTATCAACATTACAAATGCATTAACCTACAATATCAGTGCCAGTATAAACGGTAACGATCGCTGGGAAATAAGCGTAATACCTGGTTTAAGCACCTCAGCAACCCTCACCTTAAGCAACGCCAATGATTATGAGGTAAATTTTACGTTTACTCTCGAACCTATTACGGATCTGGAGAATGATAAATCCCTGCCAGAGTCTAGTTTCTCATTACCAGACTATATTGTCGTTCCACCGAATAGCAACAGAAGTATTGAAATTACCATTACAGCACCAAACGACGCCAAACCCGCAATTTACGGCACAACACTCATTATTTCTGGCGAAAACACTGGCATACTCAGAATACCAATCGTTATTACCATTCCTTTGCTGGAGAATGGGACAATTTACGGGAGCGTTGATGATGGTTCTACGGGTGGGTATGGAGGGGACTGGATATATTACAAAGTAAGGGCATACAATGGAACCTCTCTTTACGCAAAGCTTGAGTGGAGTTCTTCAACCAACGATCTGGATCTTTATCTTTTGGCACCAAACGGCGTGCTTGTTAATCAGTCAAGAAGCGAAACTGGTACTCACGAAGAAGTGAGCCTGTCCGATATGGTTTACGACGAATACTGGCTGGTTGTGCACGCTTACAGCCTGAACAATGAGGAAAATTATACGATCACAGTATCTTATCTAGTCAGCTCACTGGGAAGCATTCAAGTTTCGCCATCATCATGGCAGGGAACTGTGAAGAGAGATGAGTTGAAGAACATTACTTTCACAATAACCAACGATGAGGTGCCCAAAACGCTAAATCTCAGTGTTAATATGCTCTTGCCAGGAAGCAACGACTTTTTATCAGGGACAGTTGGCAATACCGGTGGAGACTACCTTATTGTATGGAACGTATCTTCAAGTGGAATAGATACCACGAATGCCAGATACATTAACGTCACTCTATGGTGGGACAACTCATCAAACGACCTAGATCTGGCACTATTTTACTGGAATGGCTCGGCATGGGTAAAAACAAGGTTCTACTCCGAGCATGATAACGTTCAGCTTGGAGAAGCTATTGAGAAACTTGAGAATGTGGACGTTCAGTATTACCTGAAAACGTATTCAGACTTCGGTATAGGTGTAGCAAACTGGGGCACATCACAGACCTTCAATCTCACAGTGAACTTCACAAATGCATTGCCATGGGATGCTGCAAGCGTAAATGTCACTGTATTAAGTTTGGGTGCAAACGATGTGAAGCAGGTTAACACCTCAATTAATGGATCAAAGCTAGTTCCGGGAGTTGAATACGATGCACTATTTATTGCAAGTAATGGAAGCAAGAATTTTGCAACAGTCCCCCTCTTTGTTTCGTTGTACACTACTGTTCGAAACATTGATACTGGCAGGGTGTATCCAACAATACAGGAGGCCATTAACGATTATGAGACTTTAAACGGTCACACAATTGTTGTTGAACCTGGTGAATACGCTGAAAATTTGATCCTGAACAAAACCGTTACGATTATCGGAAACGGTCCGTCGGATAGCGTGGTCATAAAAGCAAAAAATCCAAATCAACCAGTTATACGTGTTGAAAACGTCACCAATGCAGCTATAGGTAATTTGACGGTTAGAGATGCTGAAGTTGGTATTTACCTTTTAAATACCAGTCATTTTGATGTATCGCATATAAATGCAACCAACAACGGCAGGGGAATATCAGTAATCGATTCAGATAATATCACACTGGATTCCGTTATTGCAGTTAACAACACTGAATATGGAATACTGCTATCTGGAGCAAACGATAGCACTGTTTCGAAGGGTGAAATCTTAGGTAACGGAATTGCAGGAATATACGTTGAAAATTCGCAAAACAACACTATTTTGAGCAGTTCTATATATTACAATGAGTTTGGTATTCATCTTAACAATTCCAGCAGCATCAGCATTGCTGACAGTTATCTGAAGGAAAACAGGTGGGACTTCGTATCTGAATCGGGATTAAACAATGAGATATTGAATACCACCTTCAATACAACTAGAGCTAGCTTTACGTATGGCGGAGACATCAGAATAAACTCTACTATTTCTCCACCATCCAACCCGATTGGTTATGGGGATATTGGTAAGTTCATAAGAATAGAAAATATAAGTGTTGATGCCTGGGTTTTCCTTAATATCTCGTACAGCGATGAAGATTTGGTCAATGCAGGTTTACAAGAGAGCACCCTCAAGGTCTGGAAGTATAATGGAACGGCGTGGGTTGAAGATGGTTGGAACGGTACGAGAGTGCTGGATACGGTAAATAACGTGGTTGGTGTAAACATAACGAGTTTTAGCATATTTGCCCCGCTGGCTCTGGATGGAAACCCTCCAACGATAACAATTTACAGTCCGGAGAACAGACCATACAATACAGGCAGCATTTTACTGAACTACAGCGTTACAGATAATATAGCCGTAGACAGCGTGTGGTATGTACTGAGTTACGAGAATGGTAGTGTAATCGACAGCAACGTTACTGATACCTATTTCACAAAGACACTCAGCCTGAGCGATGGAAATTACAATTTGACGGTTTATGCAAATGATACGGCCGGCAACATGCAGAACAGTAGCGTTGTTTTTACCGTAGATACAATTCCGCCGATTATAACTTTCGTGGATCCAACGCCTCAGGATGGTTCGTCAGTGGATGTAAACTACGTTTACATAAATATTACATCAAGCGAACCACTAATAGCCGCAATACTTGAATGGAATGATGGCACTACTCTGCTAAACTACACGATGTCTGGAAGCGGAACAAACTGGTACTACAAGGTTACCAGTTTGCCGAATGGTGAGTATAGCTACCGAGTTTATGCGAAGGATGCTGCAGGAAACTGGAATGTAAGTGAGACAAGATCTGTTACTGTTAATGTTCCCGCACCACAGACAGCAGAGCCATCTGGTGGCGGGGGCGGGGGAGGCGGAGGTGGTGGCGGAGCATTGCCACCTCCAGTAGCACCTCAGGGAATAACGTCGGTAAGCGTAACTGCCCCGACAACTGCAACTGCCGGTTCATTGTTGAACATCTCTGTTTCATTCACGGCAAACTTTTACACAGCACAGGACGTTATAATTACTGCAATCGTGCCAGCAGGCTGGAATGCAACGTCAATAGAACTATCCGGGGTTACATCTGGCGCTTCTGGAGTGATAACTGTAGCGGTTCCGGAAAACGTAACAGCCGGAAACTACACAATAACTCTCAGAATTACAACTCCTTTCGGTGTCGAGGAAAAGCAAATTACGATTCAGGTTGAAGAGTTTGAGCAGACTCCAGTAATTTCTCCAACGCCAATAGAAACACCAGCCATAGTTCCTACTGAGACTCCTGCAGCTGAGGAAACTTTGACCCCGACAGCTACAGCAACACCAAACGTCACAGTAGAACCCACAGTAGAACCTACTACTCCTGCCAAACCGCGTTCAGTAATCCCGGGATTTGAGGCGGTGCTGGTAATACTGTCTTTAGTTGCGACGGCCTTTGCGGGAAAAATAAGGAGAATCTAACTTCTTTTTTATTTCAATTTTTAAAATATTGAGAGTGTAAAAAAAAGACTTCAAATTCCCTCAAGGTACAGGATCACGTAGTATACTGTCATGAGGACTAGCCCTATAGGTACACCTATCCTTGCCCATTCCCTGCTTGTTATTCTTAGTCTTCCTGCTGCAACAATGTTCGGTACGTTTCCAGGGATGAGCATACCACCGGAAATAAGCAGAGCTATCAGTGCACTTTTAATCTGCATAATGCTTAATTCTGGCCCAATTTCTGCTGCTGCAAGCGTTGCGTTATCAAGCACGGCAGAAATCATGTTGACCCAGTAGAGTATCTCTGGCGGTATCTTTATGAAATACCATATCACGAGGGGAGATAATCCTCCACCAAGCAGTATCAGTGCAGCAACGAACATGTAAACTCTTATAGCTCTGATTATTGCAGTTCTCAAGCTTTCAGTGTATTCCGGTATCTCTATCTTTTTCATGGTTATCTTGCCGAGTCTGAGTACAGCATATGCAGCCAGAACAATGATACCCGGTATTATGTATTCGCCAAGAAGTCTGAACAGGAAGAGAAAGTCTGCATGGTATGGCTCGCCCTTGAGCTTTGAAACAGCAATGGTGGATAGTGGCTCACCAACTGGTGTTAGTGCAGCACCCAATCCAACCGCAAAGCATGTAATTACTGTCAATTCAATCTTCTTGTTTCTGTCAATGGGCAGTATTGCAATGATTTCTGCAAGGATGACTGCAGTGACTATAACTGAGATCAGGCTAGAGATCAAGCTTAGAAAGACGATCAGTGTAAATATGAACAGTTTAAACCCAAGTTTCTCCATAATTTTCAGTATTCCGCTGTAAATTGGCTTGTTGAAGTAGTAAATCACAATACCGGCGATGAGCACAACCTGGAATATTCCTATTGGTAAACCACCTATCATAACGGGAGCGGTTATGGCCTCTTTTACAAGCTCCTCACTCCAGAGTCCAGAAACCGTTACTGCAAGCACTCCCATTATGAAGAAGAACGCCTCCAGGTTTTCCTCAACTTTTTTGACTCTAAATGGAAGAACGAGAACGAGAATGAATATTGTGAAGAGGCCTATTGCTATGTGTGTAACAGGTTCGTGGGGTATGTTCGCCGTTGGTACAGCACTCATCTTATCACCTGAGTTCTAAAGACCAAACGGCATATATGAGTTTTTTGTCGCTTTGTTTATTTCAGCACTTCAAGAATTATGGATTCAACCTCGCCAAGTTTGTCTGAGATTTTTCTTATTTCTTCTATGTTTAGCTCTCCTGTTTTGTCCAGAGACGCATCAACGAACATTCCCTCGCTAACTACATTCTCGAACATTCTGGGTGGGAGGTAGCTTATGACAACCATTCTTCCGGGCTTGAACTCTTCGCTGTTCGTTACCACGTCCATTCTAAAACCACAATCAACGCTGCATAACCAGAGCTTATTCAGGTTCTGTCTTGTTTTGATCTCACCACTGAAGTATCTTATGGCTTCGTAAGCCTTTGTGATTTCTCCTCTTTCCATTAAAACAGGAAGATATTCGAGATATTCAAGCCAGTAGTCGGCTTGCTTCCATGAAAAGTCTTTTTCAGCATTCTTTAAACTCTGCCTCATCTCTTTGGCTTTTGTAACAATATTCTGAAAACTCTCAAGCTGCAAAAGTTCTGAGGGCTGCATATATGAATATTTGACAATTTGCATCTCACTTTGCAAATTTCTAATCTCCTTCAGGTAATCTTTTCTTTTCTGGATTTTGACAGCTTGGATGAGTTTTTCAAGCTCTGACAAAGCTTTTTCAGCAATTTTTATTCTGAAATCCTTTGTCGTGTCCATAGCTGGAAATTTATGGTTGTTTTAAAAAGGTTGTGGGAATTCTTCTTAACATCAGGATGTCTCGTGTTTCTGTCACATGGAAGTGGAAAAAGTTATACTCTCTATTAAAAAACGAAGGCAAAAGGAGGTGCAGGTCTTTGCCACAACTTGTAGTTCAGGAAATAAGACTTTCAAACCCAACTCCGGCTGAAGGTGAGAAAGTCAGAGTATATGCAAAAATAGCCAACACAGGAGATAATGATGCAAACGACTTCTGGGCGATTTTTTACTGGACTCCGGAGATAGTATACAGTCCTAAGCAGGCTGAGAAATACATAAAGCCAGAGTATGAGATTTACAGAGAATATCTAGAAGAACTCAAATCCGGGAGTGTTACGGAAATATCATTTGACTGGGAGGCTAAAGAAGGAGTAAAATCGATACTGGTCTTTGCCAAAACCAAATAGCAATCTCTATTTTTTGTGAAGCTTAAAATTGAATTGACTCGAAGAATTTAGGGAACCCTTCCTGATATAATCACGACGAGCTTACTCCAGAACGGGTAGGGCCCCATCTCTACATATCGTATATCTTCGAGTCCTGCTTTTGTGAACCACAGCACACACTGCTGTGTGGATGGGAAAAGCATGACACTTTCTGCAAACTTTCTTACAAGGGGATTATCTGGCTTCCTCGGTGCCAGTATAACCACTCGCCCACCACTCTTCGTTACTCTTGCCATTTCTGCAATACCTTTTTGCGGGTTGGGCCAGTATTCTATGCTTCCTGCGGATATAGCAGCATCGAATGTGCCATCTTTGAACGGTAGATTTTCTGCATCTCCTCTCAGGAAGTTAACAGAAGGAAACTTTGCTATGGCTTTTTGCATTTGTTCTGGGGTTAGATCAACAGCAACAACGTTTTGCTCGCCAACTCTCGAAACAATCTCTTCTGTTGTAAATCCAGTTCCGCAACCGACTTCTACTACAAAGTCGCCATCGCCAATTTCGGCCATATCAACAACAGTTTTTCGCATCTCGTTGGAATAAAAGATAGGATTAACTCTGTCATAGATTTTGGAAAAGTACTTGTAAAAAATTCTGGCTCTCTTTTTATCCTCAAGTATTCCCATATTACTCTTCGCTCTTTTCTTTGAAGAACTCGGCAAGCGGGATTTTGCCGTGTTTAACGACCTTCATGTTTATCTGCACGATGTCCTTGCTGATCACTCTGCCTCTTACCATCTTCTTTCTTCTTATTCCTTTCTCCTTTGGTCTGTATCCCACACCGCCAGAGAGCAGGATCTTCTTTCTTACACTGCCCGGTATGTCAGGGCGTATTGGCACACCATCCTTGTCACTTCCACCGGTAATCTGCAATTCGTAGTCTGGTGGGAGCTCGACGATGGTGCCGTTTATGACATCTCCAACCTGCTTGCCCACTAGTTTGTTTGCGTTGGCTCCGCTAACAACCTTCTGATATGCCAATCCTGTTGCGGGATCTGAGATTACAACCTTAAACTCCATTTTCACCACCTCACTTACCCCAGAACGGGTTTTCTTTTCTCTTTATTTCGAGGAATTCTTTAAAGGCTTTCTTGGTCTCTTCACTCAAGGTGTCAAAAAGATCGCGTTCAATAATTTTTGCATGCCTTTCAGGCACATCAACATAAAGAATTTCATCTCCTTCAAGATGTCTGCCAATGGTTACCCCATCGATTGCAATCGCGAGCTCCTCTCCTTCTTTTGCAACACTGACATTTTCACCCTCTTTCTGCATACTTCTAACCGTGCCGGCAGGTGTTCCATCGGGCTTAATCAATTTTACATCCTTCTTGAGTTCTCCGGCAAGCACTTTGATTCCTACCACTGCTGGCTTACTCCTTCTGAATATGAACTCTTTGAGGAGCTTTATTTTTGCTGGCTTCACAAGTGCCTCGATCTTCTGCTTCTCCCTGGCTCTCTTCTCTTCTTCTCTCCATTCTACGTAGGAATCTACCAGAGAGTAAATAATTTCGTCTTTAAAGATTCTAACACTGTATTTGGCTGCCTCTTCTTCAACTCCTGGCAAAAGCTTGACATTGAAAGCCAGAACAACACGATTGAGCTCATCCTTATTGGCTGAAGCTTCGACAATATCTCTCTTATCTACATCTCCAACCTCAGCCTTTCTTATAGGCACTCCTACCTCACGAAGCTCGTTTATCAAAGCTTCGAGGGAACCTAGTGTATCTGTCTTGAGTACGATACCTTCTTCATCTGTCTTTATGGCAATCTGCTCGTATTCTTTCTTTATTCTTTCTTTAAAGTTCTTAATGTCTTCTTCACTTTCAACAACTTCAAACTCGCTTCCGGCAAGCACTCCTTCAAGATTTGGAGCGACTATCTTAACTCCAGCCGCAGCAGTTACGCTATCCACACCTTTAAACCTGCTCTCAACACGCATTTCCTGAGCCGGACGAGGTTTGAGAATGCCCTTCACATGTGTAATTATGACGTCGTCAATTCCGGCTATGGCTATTGTATCTCCAACTTTGAGAGTTCCATCGTAGAGGATCACATCGCATGTGATACCAAGACCTTTTTCTTCCTTAACCTCGAGAATTGTTCCTTTTGCCTTACCACCGACATGCAACCTCAAATTCTCTTCCAGATACTTTTGGGCAAGTCCTACAAGGATCATGAGCAGTTCGGGAATACCTTCTCCGGTAATGGCTGAAACGGGAACAATAGCAACAGTTCTTGTGAAGTCTCTGATTCTATCAAATCTGTCAGCAGAAAAGCCATATTTGTAGAGCTCACCTATAAGCTCGTATATCTTGTTTTCGAGTCTCTGTTTTGTTTGATCATCTTGTTGTGCCCAGCTCTTGATGAACGGGACATCCTCCATGCTTTGCCAGCCGGGTATCTTGTCTATCTTATTTGCAGCCACAACGAAAGGCGTTTTAAACGTTTTGAGAATTGAGATAGCCTCTTCAGTCTGCGGCTTAAATCCTTCGTTAATATCAACGACAAGAATGGCGAGATCTGCCAAGGCACCTCCACGTCGCCTTAAATTTGTAAAGGCTTTATGACCGGGAGTATCAATAAAAAGTAAACCGGGAATATCAACTTTAACTTTCCAGATATCCTTGCATATTTTTTTGATGATATCTATCGGGATCTCTGTAGCTCCAATATGCTGGGTAATTCCTCCTGCCTCTTTTGCAGTGACTCTCGTCCTTCTGATTTTATCAAGTAACGTGGTTTTGCCATGATCCACATGACCTAGTACTGATACGATGGGTGTTCTTAGAGCCTTTGATTTTTGCATATCGCTCACTCGTAGAGCCAATCCTCGTCAATTCTTGTGTAGTCGATTATTTCTTCTGCATTGAAGAATAGGGATATTTCTCTCTCAGCAGACTCGAGAGAGTCAGATGCGTGTATAACGTTTCTTCCTATATCCATCCCGTAATCTCCTCTAATCGTGCCAGGCGAAGCCTCAACTGGGTTTGTGGCTCCAACGAGTGTGCGGACTACTTTCACAGCATTTTTCCCTTCGACAACCATTGCAACCACTGGTCCACTTGTTATGTACTCAAGAAGGCTCTTAAAAAATGGTTTTTCCTTGTGCTCAGCGTAGTGCTTTGTGGCAAGCTCCTCGCTGACCTTCATCATCTTCATAGCTACGATCTTCAGCCCTTTTCTCTCGAGTCTTTTTATTACCTCTCCGATCAGCCCTCTCTGTACACCATCGGGCTTGATCATCACGAAAGTTCTTTCCATACTGATCACTTCCTGTAGTACTTTGTCCATTTCAGTTTTCTTGGATTTCTGCCGAGTTCCAGCATGTTCTTCTCGCACTTCCTCGAGCAGAAGTACAGTACTTTTCCATCCCTTTTAACAAACATTTTGCCCGTTCCCGGCTCTATCTCTTCGCCGCAGAACGAACACACTCGCTTCTCCATGTTTTTCACCCTCACTTCACCATGAGTTTCTTCGCTTCTCTTGCGGTTTCCTTGATCATGAGAATGTCTCCTACTCTTACGGGGCCGAACACATTTCTTGTGATGATTCTACCCTTGTTCTCTCCAGCGAGTACCCTTACCTTGACCTGCGTAGCCTCACCGTGCATTCCTGTTCTTCCAACTATTTCAATTACCTCGGCGGGCTGAATGTCTTCATCTTCAGGCATTATCCTCACCTCTTATTGAGGAAGTGTAAAGAAGGTTTAAATTTTATTTCTTTAAACCTTCCAGCTTGCTAACGACCTGGCTGAGCTCTTTCTTCGCTTCTCCCTCGTTGATTATGGCTGCTGCCGCACAGTCAACCTCAATTCCGGCAGCAGTGCCTAGAGTGCTCTTGCTCTTTACATAGACGTATGGTATGTTCTTCTCTTCACAGAGCAAGGGCAAATGTGCTACAATCTCTGGTGGATCAACATCCATGGCGATATACACAAGTTTTGCCATACCTCTCTCCACAGCTTTTGTCGTCTCGTTTGTACCTTTTTTGATTTTGCCAGTCTCTCTAGCCTTTTCCAGTAAAGCTAAAGCTTCATTCTGCAAATCCTCAGGAACTTCAAACCTGACATACACCATACTTTCACCTCCCTCCTTGCGTCATCACTCATCGGTTCTTCAACTCCAAAGCTTGCGTTGTTTTAAACTTTTTGGTGAGTGTCTGATACGTATTAACATTGTCGTGGGGGTTAATAAATAATTGGGATGCGTATATTGAGCTTGCGGTACTGTGGTGGGTAATGAGATCAAATCTCTTTTTGAGCTTATTTTTTGCCATTTTTTCAGTATGATTTCTTTTTCTCTTAAATGGGGAAAAGGTTATTTACTTTTGTGAATATATATTCGAAATGTGCCAAGGAGAAAAAAGTGTCGCTGGGTTTCACTTGAACCTCCTTTACCATCTGCTGGAGAAATCGAGATTAGTGCTGACGAGCTGGAAGCGATAAGACTTGCGGATGTAGAGGGCTATAGCCAGGTTGAGGCAGCCGAGATAATGGGTGTCTCGCAGCCAACGTTTCACAGAATACTCAAAGAAGCCCGGAGGAAAGTTGGAAAAGCGATTCTGGAGGGAAGGAAAGTAAGGATCGTTGGAGGTGAGCACGTAATGAGAAAATTCAGGTGTTTTGACTGTGAACATGAATGGGAAGAGCCTTTTGGTACAGGCCGCCCACAGAACTGCCCGAAGTGTGGCAGTGCTAACCTGCACAGAGCCGATGCTGGAAGAGGTAGAGGAAGAGGATGTGGAAGGGGTAGATGCAGAAGGAACAGTGATTGATGTCTGGATAAATACCCAATTTTTTAGAATATTTGACCCCTGTCCAAGAAACTTTTTTAATGATTGATATATCCAAAATCAAAGATAGGCTGGCGGAGTAAAAAGTTTAAAAGCGCTGGGATGATGATATAGCATGGATATAACCACAGTGCTTCTCACATGGGATCACGTGTATAAACTGTGTCTTAAGCTTGCGGGTGATATAAGAAAATCAGGATTCTCTCCGGACGTTATAGTAGCGGTTGGAAGGGGCGGATGGATACCTGCAAGGATTTTGAGTGATGCTCTCAATGTTAGGGATCTGTATAGTGTAAAAGCGGAACACTGGGATGTTGCGGAAACAAAGGAGGATGCTGTAATAACACAGCCGTTGAACGTTGACATCTCTGGCAAAAACGTGCTTGTGGTTGATGACGTAACTGACACAGGCAAAACAATGGATATTGTAATTCAGCATATAAAGGAGCTTGGAGCCAGGGAAATTAAGACGGCTGTACTTCAGCATAAGAATACCTCATCATTCAGACCGGATTTTGTGGGCGAGATTCTTGACAGGTGGATATGGATTGTATATCCCTGGGGTATTTTTGAAACAATTCTTGGATTTCTCCCCAAAATATCTGCATCAAACGTTGAGGAAGTTAGAGAAAGTCTCAAAAACAATTTCAATCTCGATGTTGACCCAGATATCATTAGCGAAGCTCTTGAAATCTACAATAGGACGAGGGATTAGCCTTGAGCAGGGAAGTCCTCCTCGAAATGAGAGGAATCGTCAAGAGATTTCCTGGGGTGGTTGCCAACGATGGAGTTAACCTCACAGTCTACAGAGGCGAAATCCACGGTTTGCTTGGAGAGAATGGGGCTGGAAAAACGACGCTGATGAACATCCTTTACGGCCTGTATCAGCCCGATGAGGGAGAAATAATCTTTGAGGGTAAGAGGGTTAGGTTCAGATCACCGAGAGATGCCATAGAAGCTGGAATAGGAATGGTTCACCAGCACTTCATGCTAGTGCGAAGAATGAATGTTCTACAAAACATAGTGCTTGGCTACAGAACGCCCAAAGACCCTCTTATTGATGAGGGATGGGTTAAGGAGAAGATTGAAGAGCTTTCGAAGATGTATGGTATTGGAGTTGACGTTGATGAGCTTGTCGCAGATCTCAGTGTGGGAGAGGAACAGAGGGTTGAAATTCTTAAAGCTCTTTTCAGGAATGTGAAACTGTTAATCCTGGATGAACCTACAGCCGTTTTAACTCCTCAGGAGGTTAAGAACCTCTTCTCAGCCCTTAGGGCAATGACTCAGAAGGGGTTGACAGTCATTTTCATAACTCACAAACTCAAGGAAGCTTTGAGCGTTACCGACAGAATAACCGTGCTTAGGAGGGGTAAAAACGTTGGAACAATTGAAACAGCAAAGACGAACGAGAGAGAATTAGCCAGAATGATGGTTGGCAGAGAGGTCGTCATGGATATCAGGAAACCGAAAATAGAGTTTGGCGAGGAAGTACTGAGAGTGGAGGATCTGTGGGTTGAAGATGACAGAGGTCTTATGGCTCTAAAAGGAGTGACGTTCAGCATAAGGAGGGGCGAAATTCTTGGAATAGCTGGAGTTTCGGGAAATGGTCAGAAGGAGCTTGAGGAGGTTCTGACTGGTCTGAGAAAGCCAAAGAAAGGTAGAATTATTCTGAATGGTAAGGATATCACCAATCTGAGCGTTGAGGGATATACGGCAAGCGGTGTAGCGTGCATTCCTGAAGACAGGATTGGTGTTGGGCTGGCACCATCTCTAAGCGTTGCGGACAATCTCATGCTTAGAGACTTTAGAAACTTCAGAAAAGGAATCACGCTTGATTTTAAGGCGATGGAGGAGCGTGCAGCAAAGCTTGTTGAAGAATTTGCAATTAAAACACCCTCACTGCATGTGCCTGCAAGCACACTATCTGGAGGTAACATACAGCGTATAATTCTTGCAAGGGAACTTTCAAGAAATCCAAAGCTTCTGATCGCATCTCAGCCTTCGAGAGGACTCGATATTGCGGGAATTGAATATGTCAGGCAGAGATTGATTAATGCTGCCAAGAATGGTAGTGCCATTCTTCTCATATCTGAGGATCTGGAGGAGATACTTCAGCTCAGCGATACAATTGCTGTTATTTATGAGGGAGAGATAAAGGGAATAATCCCACGAGAGAAGGCGGATATTGAGGAAATAGGTTATCTAATGGCTGGAGGGGCGGCAGCGTGATAAAGATAGAAAGAAGACATGAAACCCCGAGATGGCTGGTGTATGCCATACCTTTTATCTCAATAGCCGTTTCTCTGCTCTTTGTCGGTTTGCTTTTGCTGGCTGTTGGCGTAAACCCGGTTGATGCATACATGACAATGTTTTCACGATCATTCGGCTCAAAATTCGGGCTGACGGAACTTTTTGTTAAAACAGCTCCAATTGTGCTTACGGGGCTTGCAGTAGCAATTCCATTGCGAGCTGGTTTGTGGAATATTGGTGCTGAGGGTCAACTTTACATGGGTGCTTTTGCCGCAAGCTTCATTGCTCTTTACGTTTCGCTACCTCCTCCGCTTGTGCTCCCGGCCATGGCTCTTGCCGCTGCTTTCATGGGTCTACTATGGGCATCACTTCCTGGCATCCTCAAAGCAAAGTTTGACCTTAACGAGATTATCTCAACTCTCCTTTTGAACTATGTGGCAATTTACTGGGTGGACTACCTCGTTTATGGCCCCATGAGGGGTAAGGAAGTATTCAACTTCCCATATTCAGACATCTTTCCGGACTTTGCCATTCTTCCAAGATTTTTCGGTACAAGGCTCCACGCTGGAGTGTTCATAGCAATAATCATCGCAATTCTGCTCTACCTTGTAATCAAGAAGACGAGTTTCGGATTCGCAGTCAAGGTTGTGGGTGCAAATCCAAAAGCTGCGGAATATGCAGGAATTAACAGGAAGAGGATTATAATTTACACAATGCTGATAGGCGGAGCTGTTGCAGGTTTTGCCGGTATGATGGAGGTAAGTGGAATACACATGAGACTCAGGAGCGGATTATCACCGGGTTACGGGTATGCGGGCATTCCTGTTGCTTTGCTGGCAAAAGGAAATCCACTCGCTGTAATTCTTTCTGCATTTCTTTTTGGATTCCTGTATGTAGGTGGTTCAGCGTTGCAGACAACCTACTCGATTCCTGTTTCAATTGTCTACGTCTTTCAGGCTTTAATCGTTCTCTTCATAATTGGTGGAGAATTCTTTACGAAGTACACGATAAGGATAAGGAGGGGATAAATTGGACTTCATCGCCTCTCTCATAGCCGCATCGATAAGAGCGGGAACACCACTGCTTTTTGCAACCCTCGGTGAGATAATTACTGAAAGAAGCGGTGTGCTCAATCTTGGCCTTGAGGGAATAATGATCATGGGTGCGATGACAGGATTCGCAGTAAGCCTGATTACAGGAAATCCGTGGCTGGGTGTTCTGGCTGCTGGTGTTGCTGGAATGGCTATGGCTGCAATTCACGCATTCTTTTCAGTAACTCTCAAAGCGGATCAGTCCGTCACAGGCCTTATGCTCGTTTTGCTCGGTATAGGATTGACAGGATTCCTTGGCAGGAGCTACATCGGACAGGTTGCAGCATACATTCAGCCCGTAAAAATTCCGTACCTCTCTGAACTTCCATTTGTTGGAGAGGCATTTTTCAACCACGATCCGCTCGTTTATGTTGCAATGCTCCTTGTACCGCTGACGTGGTTCTTCCTTTTTAGAACGAGATACGGTATGGAGATAATAGCCGTTGGAGAGAATCCGGAGGCTGCGGACACATTAGGAATAAACGTCGAAAAGCTGAGATATGCAAGTGTGCTGATTGGAGGTTTCCTTGTTGGTATTGCCGGTGCACACCTTAGCCTTGCATACGCAAAGCTCTGGACTGATGGTATGACTGCTGGCAGGGGATGGATTTGTCTAGCTTTAGTAATATTCAGTGGATGGATGCCTCAAAGGGCTTTGCTTGGTGCCTACCTCTTTGGCGGTCTAGATGTTCTGTCATTCAAGCTGCAGGCTGCAGGTGTTGGTGTCTCGTATCATCTACTGAAAATGATCCCATATGTCGTGACGATACTCGTTTTGCTCATCAGCGTAATAAGAGGAAGGGACAAATTTGGAGCGCCATCGGCCTTAGGAAAACCATACATTAGAGAGCAGAGGTACTGAATTTTCATCAATTTTAATTTACAAAAATTTGAGATAGCGAAGCTTATTTTGGTTCTATGTTATTGCGATGCACATGAGGCGGATAGTGTTAGTTGCAGTGTTAATTGCTGCACTGTTTATCGCTGGATGTGCTCAAGAGGCGGAAAAGCCAGCACCAACACCCACTGAACAGAAGACTCCTACGGAAGAGAAGAAGCTCAAGGTTGCGTTTGTATACGTAAGTCCAGTGGGTGATGCAGGCTGGAGCTACATGCACGACCAGGGAAGAAAGTACATCGAGAAAGTTTATGGTGTGGAGACAGCATATTCCGAATCTGTTAGCGATGCAGATGCAGAGAGAGTGATTAGAGAGTATGCAGAGCAGGGTTACGACGTAATCTTCACAACGTCCTTTGGATTCATGGATCCAACTATAACTGTAGCCAAGGACTTCCCGAATGTTGTGTTCATGCACTGCAGCGGTTACAAGACGGCTGAGAACGTTGGAACATACTTCGGAAGAATGTACCAGGCTCGCTATCTGACAGGTATCGTTGCCGGAGAGATGACCAAGACAAACAAGATTGGATACGTTGCAGCCCACCCAATTCCTGAGGTCATCAGAGGTATCAACGCATTTGCCCTCGGTGTTAAGGCTGTAAACCCAGATGCCAAGGTTTACGTTGTATGGACTGGTACCTGGTACGACCCGGCAAAGGAGAAGGAAGCAGCATTAAGCCTTATTGATCAGGGATGTGACGTTATTGCTCAGCACCAGGACTCACCAGCTGCACAGCAGGCAGCTCAGGAAAGAGGAGTATATTCAATTGGATACCACAGCAACATGTATGAGTTTGCTCCTAAGGCCCACCTCACAGCAGCCGTGTGGAACTGGAGCGTAATCTATGCTTACGTCATTGAAAACGTAATGAAGGGCACATGGAAGCCAGAGCAGATATGGTGGGGCATTGACAAGGGTGTTGTTGACATCGCACCATTCAACCCAATAGTGCCTGAAGAAGTGAAGAAGAAGGTAATGGAAGAGAAGGAGAAGTACCTCAAGCACGAGGTACCTGAACAGTACCCATTCGTTGGACCAATCTATGACCAGAACGGCAACCTCGTGAAGGCTGAAGGCGAAGTAATGACCGACGAAGAACTGCTTTCAATGAACTTCTTCGTTGACAACGTTGTAGGAGAAATCCCGTCAAGTAGCTAGCGACCTATTTATTTTTTAACCTTCACTTTTTATTTTTAGCGGAAGCTTACAATTGTTTACTTGGTGAACTCTCTGGGGAAAGCTTTCTTGGAAAGCTTTTAAAAAAGTCATCAGAGTGAAGTGGATTTTAATCGGAAAAATCACTAAAGCTGGACAGGGGAGCAGTAAAATGTTAAGGCGGGAAAAGAGGCTTGAGAAGCAAATAGCTTTGGAAAGAATAAAAATTTTGCTTGAAAGAGCTCAAAGAATGAAGAATGAGGATTATGAACTTGCAAGGAGGTATGTTGAACTGGCCAGAAGGATCGCAACCCGTTACAGGGTTAGAATACCAAAGGAGCTGAAAACAACTTTTTGCAAGAAATGTCTTTACCCTTACCGTTCTGACAGAGTGAGAGTCAGGGTGAGAAAATCTAGAGTGATAATTACCTGCCTCAACTGTGGATACGAAAAAAGGATACCGATACGCCCGAAAAAGGAGAAAAATAATGTCAAACAATAAAATATGGAAAAGTTAAAATAGTAAGATGTGAAAAAGACGAGGAAAAGAGTAGGATAGGTGAATTGGAAATGGTACCGGACTCTGTAAGGGAAAAAGCGTTGGCTTTGGCTAATACAATCCAAGAAACGGATGTATATAAGGACTTTCTTGAAAAGGAAGAGAACTTGAAAATGGATGAAGTAGCACAGGATTTGCTTGCTCAATTTCAGGAGAAGCAAAGGGATTTTATGGCAAAACAGCTTTCTGGTGAGGTTGATCAGGAGCTTGTTAGTGAATTAACTGAAATTCAGGCCCAGCTTAATCAAAGGGAGAGTGTTGTTGACTTTCTTGATTCCTACAACAGGCTTATCGATATGCTGGGAGAAGTTGGCGATATAATCAGTAAGGAATTGAATTTTGATTTCGGCGAAGCTTACAGAAGCTGAATCACTAAAAAAACTAAATAAAAAAGTTTTTAAATATTTTTTAAATGAACTTTTAGCCGCCTGATATTACTCGTATTACTTTTACTTCGCCCTCTTCGGCTTTTTCATCCGTTGGGACGGGAAGTTTATCTTTTACGATGACTACTGTTTCTGGGTTAATCCCAATCATTTCGAGGATTTGGGAGTAAGTGGTACCCTCTTCCACCTCAACTACATCCTCTTTTTTTGGTAAAGCGCCAACGAAATTTAGCTTTACTTTAATCTTCTTCTTTAAGCAGGTCTTTTGCGAGCTTTTTGAGATCCTGTCCACCCCCTTTCTTGAGGGCATCCTCTTTTAAATCCTCTACATTTTGCTTTAGGAGTTTTTCTTCCTTACCAGCTTCCTTTTTCTGCCCCTTTCTTTCAAACAGTCTCCATTTAAATCTTCTCATAGCATACCACTATTGTTTATAGTTTCATTAATCCTTATTAACCCTTTTGCATAGGAATCCTGGAACAAATTCTCTATATTTAATTCAATTATTTAAATACAGATAATAGATCACTTCTTTTCCTTTTGATGAGGATATTCTTAAGCGCATTTTTCAACACACCAACATCTCCTTTCTTCGCGGAAATGGGGAAAACTTTGTGTCTCCAGAGTTTCCAGGGAGGAATCATTCCTAGCTTTTCGACTATTCTATCTAGAGTTTCGTCGGGGTTATCTACCTTATCCATCTTGTTTACCGCAAGCAATACTTCTGTGAATTCGTTGAGGAAATCATACATCTCGACATCAATTGGTATCTCGTTTCTTCTCTCCCATCTTTCGACCACTTCTACAAACGATTTACCATCCACAACGTGAACAGCAGCCACAATGCGATCCTGGTGCTCTTCTATGTAATGGACAATGAAATCTTTGACCCTTTCATTGAACTCTTTATTGACTCCTGCTATGTAGCCGAATCCCGGGAGGTCTGTGAGAAGAAGATCTCTATGCTGGAGGAAGTTTGGCTTTATGGTTGTCCCTGGCCTCTTGCCTTTTCTAACTTTAACACCAAAAAGCTTTGAAAATAGGGTTGATTTTCCAACGTTGGATCTTCCAACAAAAATAATTTCAAGATTAACCGGGCCAGAGACCATAGTACGCATTGAGAATGATCACAAGAATTCCAATTACGAGTCCAGAAACCAGAACACTCTTTGGACTGATCTTTATCTTTGTCTTCTCTTCTTCAAAGTATCTCATTATTCCTGCTGAGGACATCAACGGTGGATTCTTCGTTTTAGCCTTCGCCATGGTTGTTAGTCGATGCTGGTGGTATTTAACCTTAACTAACACACCGTTTTTAATCAATAGTTTTTTATATCTTAGCAATCTATAAAAAATTGGAAAATTCAGATTTAATGAAGTGTAGTGGGTGTGGCGAATTTCTGGCGAGAGGTTGCTGGTGATGTAAATTGGGTTTTTTGACGAAAAATTTATGGTCGATTTACTCGCTTGGGTAAGTGATGATAGCAGACAAGGAAAAGTGTGTTCTGGTTGTCGTGGATGTTCAGGAAAAGCTTGCACCGCACATCTCTGGAATTGATGAGATTTTGAAGAACTCTAAAAAGCTAATCAAGGCATGCAGGATTTTTGGTTTGCCGATAATTGTAACAGAGCAGAAGAAGCTTGGAAATACAGTTGAGGAACTTCAGGAGGCTTTAGGCGAGTTTAAACCAATCGAAAAGATGACCTTCAGCTGTGCTCGTGAAGAGAAGTTCGTAGAAGAGCTTGAAAAGACAGGCAGGAAAGTATGCATACTCATTGGTATAGAAGCTCATATATGCATAGCTCAGACAGCAATGGACCTCATAGAAATGGGATATGACGTTCATGTGGTTGTGGATGCGATTGGATCGAGAAATGAGCTTGACAAGGAGATCGCTGTCCAGAAAATGATTGTTGCTGGAGCAATTCCAACAACCACTGAAATGGTGATGTATGAACTCCTCAAGAGCGCTGAGGCAAAGGAATTTAAGGACATCTTGAAGCTTGTAAAGGAATAACCATGGAATTTAAATGCGACCTGATAACACGTGAAGGAGAAGTTTTGAGAGGTATTCTAAGCGTAGAGGGTAAAGTGGCATATTTCGAGGAAAAAAATGTTGAAAGCGAATATATCGCTACACCTTCTTTTTTCAATTCACACATTCATCTTGGCGATTCTGTAGCAAAAGATCCACCATTCATGCCTCTTGAGAAACTTGTCGGGCCAGGTGGTTTTAAGTTCAAGGTGCTTTCATCTCTGAAGGAAAAGGCTCCCGATGCTATCAGAGAGTCCATTGAGATTGCAGTATCTTCAGGCACATCGGTTCTTGCAGATTTTAGAGAAGGAGGTCTGGAAGGTCTTGAGATCCTCAGGAAGGCTGACGAAAGGCGTGTTTGCATGGCTCTTGCGAGACCATCAACAATTGAAGAAGCGGAGAAAATGGCTGAGATTGATTACGTTGCGGGATTTGGCATGAGCAGTGTTAGAGATCACAGCATGGAGTTTTTGGAAGAAATCAGAAAGATTGCATCGAAAAATGGCAAGCTCTTTGCAATCCATGCTGGCGAGAGGGATGCAGAGGATGTGGATGATGCGATAAACCTCGAACCCGACATCCTAATTCATATGAACATGGCTGATAGGGATCAGATAAAGCGAGCAATGGATGAGGAAATTCCAATAGTCTCGTGCCCACGCTCAAATGCCTTCTTCGGGCTTTTAAATATGGAGAATTACGAAATACTATCATCATACGAAAAATGGCTACTAGGTACAGATAATGTTATGATCTCCTCACCCTCAATGCTTGCAGAATTGAGCTTCGCCTCCTACATTCTTAGAGAAAGTGAAAAGATCTTCAGGGCAGGGGTTCGTGGATTCGATATTTTCGGTAGAAAGCCGTTTATTGTGCTGTTCCACAGGAGGGGAAATCTCTCTCATTCCCTGAATCCACTCGCATCTATTGTTAGGCGAGCAAGTCCGTCAGATATTGAGCTAATAATTTGTGCGGATCTAGAAGCAGGGTCTTTCTGATCAGTGCCCGCCTTACAACTGTTCTCGTGGCGAATTGAATATATGGAAAACTATTTATCCGATTGAAGTTTTGCATGGTTCTAACATGAAAGCGGAAGACGTAATGAATAAGAATGTAATCTATGCTACGCTTCCAGGCACAAGGGACAATGTGCTTGAATTATTTAAGAAATATGAGGTTTCCGCCGTTCCTGTGAAAAAAAATGATGAGCTTGTTGGGATTGTTACTAGAAAGGACATCCTGAGGAAAGTTGAGGAGGATCAGCTTGCATTACTCATGACACCCAACCCAGTAACCGTTCAGGCATCTGATCCAATTGAGAGGGTTGTTGAAATTCTTTCGACAACACCATTCCGCAGACTGCCTGTTCTTGATGGGAACAAGCTGGTGGGAATTATAACTGTAAGGGACATAATTAAGAAAATTTCCGAAATGAACATCAACGAACCTATTAAAGATTTCATCACTCCAACGGTTGTATGTGTGTGGGAAGAAACTCCTTTGAACATTGTTGGAGAGATTATGCGATTGAGCAATGCCGAACTCTGCCCAGTTCTCAACAGCAATGCAGAGGTTGTCGGTATTGTGGATGAAAAAATAATGCTTACAGAAACACTCATTGAAGATTTTATAGAAGAGAGAGCGTATTCATCATCCAGCGATACTGACGACGCATGGACATGGGATGCAATCAGAGATTTCACTGTAAAGTACTTTGAAGTCAGCGTTGTGAAGTTGCCGAAGGAACCGGTAAAGAGTTACATGAAGAAAGCTGTGTTCGTCTATCCGCATACACCTGTTTCGAAGTGTGCGAGGGACATGGTAAAGTACGACGTCGATCATGTTCCGGTTCTCGATGCAGACAACAGGCTGATTGGAATAGTCCATGACAAGGAACTGATAAAGGTATTTCTACCGAAGAAATGAGGTTCAAGTCTAAAAGAGAAGTAAGAGAATACGTCTGGAGGAACATTGAAAGATTTGCTGATTTTCCTTTTCCACCGAAGGGTAGAATCCCAAATTTTATTGGGGCGGCGAAGGCTTGTGAAAAGCTGAGGGATCTTGAGAGATACAGAAACAGCAAAATTGTTTTTTGTGCTCCTGATTCCCCACTCAAAAGAGCGAGGGAGATAATTCTCGAAGATGGAAAGATTTTACTTGCTGTGAAACCACGTATGAAAGGTTTTCTTCTGCTTAGAAATGGGAATCCAAAGGAATGCGCCACAATCAGTGGTATGAACAGGTATGGGACGGAAATAGAGCTTGAAACTCTAAAAAGGATTGGAAAGGTTGACGTTTTTATTCAGGGATGTGTGGCTGTCGATAAGAAGGGAAACAGGATTGGAAAAGGCAGCGGTTATGGTGATAAAGAATATGCGTTGCTTAAGGAAAAGGGGTTGCTTGCAGAAGATTGCCTGTATGTGGTTATAGCTCACGATTCTCAGGTGTTTGACGACTTGAGCTATTTGATGGATAAACACGACATCAGGGCGGATGTGATACTTACTCCTCACTCCATTATCTGGACTGAAGATAATTCAAAACAATGTTGAGAACGTCTTTTTTGACTTCTTCAATATCTCGCTCTGCGTTTATAACGATCACGTTATTTTTCAGTGAGAGGAAGATTTCTCTAACTTTTTTGAGGTATTCAACGTCTTCAAATCTATTTGGTTTCTCACCCCTCTTTGATATCCGCTCTACACCCTTTTCCGGTGTAATATCCAGAAGTATTACGAGGTCTGGTTTGGGAGCAATTTCTTCGTTTCTTCTTCTTATTTCTTCGATATCGAATCCCAGAGCGCCTTGGTAGGCCATGGTTGAGTAGTAATATCTATCCAGTATCATGATTTTTCCGTCCCTTAATGCAGGGATTATGTTGTGCTCGACATTGTGCTTTCTATCGAGAATGAACAGTTCAAGCTCCTCTTCTGGAGTTAGGCGGGAATTGTAGGATTCTTTTAGCTTTTTTCCCCATGGGCTGTCGGTAGGTTCCTTGAGCAGAACAACCTCGTGACCTCTTTTCTCAAGCTCTTCCTTAAGAAATCTCGCTATCGTCGTCTTGCCAGCACCATCAATACCTTCAATCGCGATGAGCACAACTGTAGTTGGTTCTCTCTTTTTTAAACTTTAGCCAAAATATCCCTTAAGTGTCTTGTATAATTTTACCTGGTTGCAAAACAATATAATCATGAGTATTGACAAAAACATATTTATACTAAATTTAATAGACAATATACATGCACCTACATTTTTATGGGGCTGCCAGAACAGTAACAGGCTCCTGTTTTCTAATTGATGATGGTGCGAAGGTTCTAGTGGATATAGGTATGTTTCAGGGCGGCGTTGAGAAGAGAAACTATAAACCTTTCCCTTTTGAACCATCGAGCATTGATGCGCTAATTTTAACGCACTCTCATCTCGATCACGTTGGATTGCTCCCCAAGCTTGTAAATAAAGGTTTCAATGGTGTCATCTACGCCACAAAAGCCACAAAGGAAATAGCGAAGCACATGCTCTACGATTCGGCAAAGGTTCAGGAGGAAGAAGCTTACACTCGCACAAAGAAAAATCTTAGAAAAGGTTTGCCGCCGGTGGTACCCCTTTATACCGTGGATGATGTCAAGGAATGTTTCAGGCTGAAGTGGGTTGAACTGGGTTATAGGGAAGAGAAAACTGTTGGAAACATTACCTTCAGGTTCAGGGAAGCAGGACACGTTCTGGGATCGGCGTTTGTTGAACTGGAATCGGATAAACGAATCGTATTTTCTGGGGATCTGGGAGAGCCGGAGAGGTTAATAATACGAAATCCGGAGTTTCCAGATAAGACTGATTTTCTGGTTGTGGAATCAACGTATGGTGATAGAAACCACAGAAGTGTTGAGGAGTCTATTGAAGAGCTCAAACAGGCTATTATTGATACGTTTGAGAGAGGAGGAAACGTTCTCATCCCGTCATTTGCTCTTGAGAGGACTCAGGAGTTGCTTTATGTTCTGCACTTATTGTATAAAAGAGGACAGCTTCCCGAATGCCAGGTTTTTCTTGACAGCCCTCTTGCGATTGATATCACAAAGGTTTTTCTCTCACATCCAGAACTTTACAATGGCGAGACTGCTAATGAGGCGAAGGAATCCAACCCATTCTGGGTTCCTGGACTGCAATTCACGAAAAGTGTTGAGGAGTCGAGGGAGATAAATGAGGTGAAAAGCGGCGCAATAATAATCGCTGGAAGTGGGATGTGCACTGGTGGGAGGATAAAGCATCATCTCAAGCACAATCTATGGAGAAAGGAATGCAGTGTGGTTTTTGTTGGTTATCAGGTAAAGGGGACGCTTGGCAGGAGAATCGTTGATGGAGCTAAAAGTGTCAGGATTTACGGGGAAGAGATAGCTGTAAAAGCTAAAATCTACACGATAAACGGTTTCTCGGCTCACGCTGGAAGGGATTTTCTGCTCAAATGGAGCAGGATGAGTGATGCAAAGAGGGTTTTTGTGGTTCATGGTGAGTTTGATAAAAGTCAGAAGCTTGCTGATGGTTTGAGGAAAATGGGTTTTGACTGCGCAATTCCGGAGTGGAGGCAGAGGGTCGTGCTTTAGCTGTTTGTTTTAGCAACTGACAGCAACATTTCTGTAAAAGAAAGCGTTATCTTGAAATCACCGGGGCTTTTGAATACTAAAAAGAGAAGTCTTCTGGGGGTTGGGACATTGATTGGCATTGTTGGCGGAACAAACATACTTGAAATCGAGGTACTTCACGATGTTAGTGAAAAAATCATAGAAACGCCATATGGCGTGGCAGAGGTTGATTTAGGCTACATAGGCGACATACAGGTTGCTCTGATACAGAGGCATGGGAAGAAGCAGGATAAGCCACCTCACATGATAAACCATGCTGCTAACTTTTTTGCTTTGAAGAAGCTTGGCGTGAGTCATGTGGTTGGTATGGGTTCTGTCGGATGTCTGAGAGAAAATGTAGAGCTTCCTGCCCTGATCATTCCGGATGACTACATTGACTTTTTCAGCGGTGCAACGGTATTCAGAAACGAGCTCGTTCACATAACGCCAGGCTTTGATGAAGACATCAGGGAAGTGCTGATAAGGTGTGCGAGGGGCGTTGACGTAAACGTTATTGAAAAGGGAGTTTATTTCCAGACAAGAGGTCCGAGACTGGAAACAAAAGCCGAAATCAGGGTTATCAAAAACTGGGCAGACTGCGTTGGAATGACTGCAGCAGCTGAAGCAACGGTTGCAAAAGAACTCGGTTTGAAATATGCTGTAATCTGTACAATGGATAACTATGCTCATGGAATCAGGGATGAAGAGATAGACTATGAAGAAATCAGGAGGAGGGCCAAAGAAAACGCCGGTTTTTGTTTGAAAGTTATTGAAGAGGCTGTGAGGGTGATATGGAATGAGTATCTTGATAAAAAACGTTAAGATTGTTGATGCCCGCAAAACTGTAGAAGGAAGTGTTTACATCGAGGAAAACAAAATTGTAGAGGTTGGTGACATCAAAAACAATAAACACGACATCATCATCGACGGAAAGGGCAAGGCGGTAATTCCCGGCTTGATAAACACCCACACACACGCTGCCATGACTCTGTTCAGGAGCTATGCCGACGATATGCCTTTGATGGAATGGCTACAAAACAAAATCTGGCCTTTGGAAGCTAAATTGAACGCTGAGGATATTTACCATGGAACGAAGCTCGCATGCCTTGAGATGATAAAGTCTGGAACCACGGCTTTTAATGACATGTATTTCGAAGTTGAGGCAATTGCAAGAGCTGTTGAAGAGATGGGAATGAGAGCTTGCATATCTTCAGCCTTCTTCGACTTCTTTGATGAACAGAGACTTGAGGAAAGTCTGAAAAAGGTGAAGGATGATTTAAAGAAGCTGAAGAACTTCGAAAATGTCATTCCTGCTATTGGCCCGCACGCACCCTATACTGTCAGTCTTGATGGATTGAAAGCCTCGATGGAGATTGCTGAGGAATACGATGTGCTTGTACACTTCCATCTGGCAGAAACAAAGGGGGAGATTGAAGAATTCAAAAAGAAGAATGGTAAAGGGGTTGTCGAGGCACTGGATGAAATAGGATTTTTGAACAGAAGGCTGATTGCTGCTCACTGTGTCTGGCTGAGCGAGGAGGAGATCAAGCTAATGGCTGAAAGAAATGTGAACGTCAGCCATTGCCCCACAAGCAACATGAAACTCTGTGTTGGCAATGCGCTGAACTATTCGGCAATGAAGAAGCGTGGGCTGAATGTTACTCTGGGAACCGATGGTGCTGCAAGTAACAACAATCTGGATATGTTTGAGGAGTTGAAGTTTGCAGCATTACTTCAGAAGTATCACTACAGCATTCCAACGCTCCTGAACGCTAAGGAAGTTTTTGAAATGGCTACGCTTAATGGAGCAAAGGCGCTGGGAATTAGGGCAGGGTTGATTGAACCAGGATATCTTGCTGATCTGGTGTTAATTGATTTGAAGAAGCCGTATCTGATGCCTGGACACAACATAATCGGCGACATTGTTTATTCGGCAAAGGGAGATTGCGTCGATACGGTAATAATTGACGGAAACATAGTCATGGAGAACGGAAGAGTGGAGGGCGAGGAGGAGATAATGGAAGAAGCCAGAAAAACTGCGCTCGATTTGATTGAAAGAGGAGAATAAACACTATTTTTCACTCTCTTTTTGCTATATTATTTGTAATCTTTTAAATCTTCAAGAATTGCTGTAATCCCGGCTGTATTCACGAAGAAATTGTTTTTATTCTTTTTTAAGTACTCTTCAATAGAGGCTTTTTGCTCACTCACTTTGTTATTTTTATTAGAAGATATCCATATAAAATTGTTGAAGTATATCCCATCCATGAAGGAAACATAGTGAACGTTTTCTGAATTTTCCGAATACTTTATGAAATTTATGAGTTCCACGATCTGCTTGTCTTGAGCTCCACCGCTTTCTTTTATGTGCTTTGCCTCTATAATGAAAAGGTGATTATCGACTTTAAGAACAATGTCAGGATTTTTATTTTGGTTGGATTTCCCAAACTGATAGTGGACCTCATATTTCTTGAGAAATTCCTCAAATAGTTCTTTATCACCACTATCGGGTAAAAAATATGCTAACTTTTGATTTTGAAACTCATCGATGGTTTTAACGTGCTCGACATCGCCGAGGATTTCCTTAATTAAGTCTCTTACTTTTGTTATACCCGACGATCCCTTTTTTCTTGAAGTACCAGAGTCGTATAATGCTTGGACTATTGCATTCGAATATCCGAGAGCATAATACAGCTTACGTCTTCTTTTGCAATATTCTTTTAGTAATTCCTCTAAAATTGCCTTTTTATTTTGTAGTTTTTTAAAGGCGGAGTAAGAAACATCCATTGTCTTCCAGAAAGCAACAAATTCTGTGTACTGGATCTTATCCGTTGAGATTATGATGTCATATATTTCATCAAAAATTTCTGAAGCGGTTTCACTGTTTTTTTCAGCAACTACGCAGTAGCTTATTATCAATTCTCTTAGCTTCTCTATTTTTTCAATTAATTTCTCATCAAAAACGATTATTTCATCGAATACATAATACTCATCGCCGACTGGCTCAGGATTTTGTAAGGATATTCTCCAATACTCTATATTCTCCTTTAGAGCCATTGCTCCAACCCACCCTTCTTTTTGTTTTTATTTTTAATAAACGAAATTATACTTTCTGCATCTTTGTTTGTTATTAAGCTCCTGAGATATTCTTTTTCATTTTCATTCATACTCAGAATCGGAAACGTGCGGATCAGTTTCTTCACCTGTGTTAGTCCCAGATATTTTCTGGTGTATTCGCTATCTGAATACTTGTAGGTGGTCATGAACTCGCTGTCCAGCTTCTCTCTAAAATACTCCAAAACTAGATTGAAGTAATCCTTCAATAGGATTTGGTCTTCCACAGATATTCTGGGTTCTATAAATACCTGGATGGGGTGTGTTCTGTACTTTGCTTTGGTAACCAGTATGCCATCAACCCCAAAAACATCTTTTATTACGTATAATCCAACTCTGCCTTCTTTTCTCCCAGTATCAACAGTTCTGACAAACAGGATGTTTGACTTTATTTTCTCGTAGAGTTCTTTGTTGACATGGATAACTCTCTTTTCGTACTCAACTCCATTAAACGCATTAGCATCGATGACCTCAATTTCATAATCGCCTTTGTTTTTCTCCACCTCTTCAATAGTGAGGTAGTATGTGATATTCAGTGGCTTCCTCGCTTTAAATTCGTCCACGAATTCCTCAAATTCATTACCTGCTCGATAGTGGTTTTTTGGATCCAGCGTATAGATTTTTTTATGAGTATTTTTGTTGATTTTTAGCCCCTCGAAGGATATTGGCTCGTGTCTGGGGAATTTCTTCCTTTCAAAAAAGCAAATGACTACGTTTGTGCCGGTATATTCGAATATTCTTTTCTCAAAAATGATGGCCTTTCTGATTGTGTAATACTTCAGAAAATCGTCCCTAATCTTATTAGAGACGGAAAAGCCAAACAGGAAGTTGGACGGGATTATATAAATCATTTTGGTTAGCCCATGCCTCAGGTCGTTAATCAGAGCCAGCTGGTAGAGATCTTGGTATCCTTCATTTTCACCTTTGAAGTATTCCAGGTGTTTCCTTGCCTCGGGGTGTTTTACAATGTAGCCAATGTACAGGTAGGGTGGATTTGTGATGTGGTACACTGGCAAACCCAGGTTTAAAATGTGGGTGGGGTAATTCTTTATGGTATCTCTCTGTGTGATGTTTTGCCTTGCTATGCCTTCTGGTATACCAAGCTTCATTGCATTTTTGACAGCTTTCTCGACCATCTCCTCCTGTATATCGAATAAGAAGATGTGTTTCTTGAAGAACTCTATTCTTTCCTCCTCCGGAATTAATTCGAGTATCGGCAGGATTAGGTTTCCTTCGCCAGCAAATAAGTCCACCCAGATGTATTGGTGGAGGAGATCCTTAATTTCTGGTAAAATAAATTTTTTAAAAACCTCAGTGGATGTTAGATGCTCTCCCAGTATTCGTCTTTTGTTATTGCTGTTACTCATCTTTTCTTTCACCTCTTAAATCTTGGTTTTCGTAATACCTTCATGCAGACACTCAGTCTCGTTATTCAATCCATTCGGAAATTCTCGAACGACCGTTTGTTCTTATTTACGAGTAGAATGTTTTTGGCTGCTTTTGATAGAATGGTGATATGAGGATAAAGAGATTTTGCCTTTCTTGTTTGTGGACTTCGCAACAATATCTCTGCCATTCTAACCTCAGGAACACCTCTTAATCTGGGCATTTTTACCACATGGGCCTTTAAGGTTTGCTCTTTTCTGAGGTTCTAACCTTGCATTCTTGCTTTTTTGTGGCTTTGGTGTATTATTCAAACTGGCGGAATTATTAATTACTTCACTCTACAATAGAGGAATATGGGTGAAAAAATCGCAGAAGCTATTAGAATTGGTAAAAAGCTTGCGGATTACAGGTTGATTGATGGTGCTAGTGGAAACATCAGTTTTAGGGATGGAGACCTTATAACCATAACAAAAACGGGCGTAATGCTCGATGAGCTTGACGATAGCAGCTTTATCACTCTAAAACTTGGTGAAAGAAACAAAGAAGCTTCGAGCGATCTTATCGTCCATGAAACCATTTACAGGACTACGGATTACAAGGCGGTGCTGCACTGTCATGGCGTTTTTAATGTTGTACTTTCTCTGGTCGATGAGGAAATAGTTCCCGTAGATCTCGAAGGCAGGATTTTTATCGGAAAGGCAAAAGTTGTGGAAGGAGAATTTGGCAGCGAGGAACTTGCAGAAGATATAGCGAATGAAATAAAGAGGTGTGGAGTTGCTGTTGTAAGGGCACATGGAATTTATGCAGGTGGTAAGGACCTTAGAGAAGCTTTTAGAAAAGCAAGCTATCTTGAGCATTCCTGTGAAGTGCTTTATAGGAAGAGACTTCTTGATTTGGTTGTATGAATATACTCAACCTCCAATTTTTTAAATTATGAGTTATAGATAAAAAAAATAAAAGAATTAAAGTTCATCAAATGTGATGATTCTCACATTTGTGGGAATTTTCACAACACTTCCGAGCCTGACACCAACAAGATAGTTTATGTTCCTCTTTGCGGCTAGGTCTATTACCCTCTGGGTGATTACGCCGTCAAAAACCATGCCTGATGCCTTTGTGTTATTCGTTTTTAGCACTTTCACCAGATCTCTCACTGGAACTTCCTTGACTACGTTGAGACCTCTGTCGAGTATTCTTGCAATAAGTTTGCCCTCAACTTCGTCTTTGTGTTTCTTAAGCACATTCATGGTGTTTTCTTTCCTCTCTTCAGTCTCACTCTTCTCTTCTTTGACTTCTCTGGAACTCTTTCTTGTCTCTTTGCTATCTTCCTTTGCTTTCAGTACGTGTATCTGCTCCACTGGTACTTTGTTCCTCAGCGATTTGACGATCTCCTTCTGCGTTAGATCCTCGACACCCTTTCCGTCTGGAGCTCTGGCGACGTAATCTATGTCTGCAACCTGCAGTAGCTCTTTCAGGATCAGGTCTCCACCTCTGTCTCCGTCGAGGAATGCGGTTACCGTTTTCTTCTTGCTTAACTCTACTATTGTCTTGGGTATATTCGTACCTTCAACTGCAATAACGTTCTTTATTCCATGCCTGAGCAAATTCAAAACATCAGCTCTACCCTCAACAACAATTATGGCATCAGACTCATCTACAGCGGGACCTGCTGGGAGCTTTTCAGCACCATACTCAATAATTTCCTCAGCTCTTACAGCCTGTCTTACGAGATCAGCAATCTTTTCAGACTCAATTTCTGGCTCTTCGAACAGGTCTCTCAATATGTCTTTGGCTCTCTCTACAATCTTTCTTCTCTTGCTTGCTCTGACGTCTTCTATTTTTGTCACTTTAATCCTTGCAGAACATGGACCAACTCTCTCTATCGTCTCCAGTGCAGCAGCAAGTATAGCTGTCTCAATTTTATCGAGACTAGAAGGTACCTTTATTTCACCGTAGCTCTTTCCACCCTTGCTTTCAACCTTCACTTCAATTCTACCAATTCTTCCAGTTTTCTGGAGTTCTCTCAGGTCAAGATCGTCTCCCAGCAGACCCTCGGTCTGGCCGAATATTGCGCCGACAACGTCGGGTCTTTCAACCACACCTTCTGCAACTATCTCTGCATGTATCAGGTACTTCGTTGTGTCGCTCGGTGCCCTCATTGGTATCACTCCTCCGTTCTCTACCTCATTCATGTCTATCCCAGACTTTTTAAAGACAGTATAAAAAGGGGTAAACGTATTATAAATAGTTATTTGTTATCTGGGTTTGGTGTAAATTGAATCGCAAAGTTAAATAAGAATGAGATAGATAAGTCTGTGTGTGAGCATAAGCGTGATGCAGTCTGACGAATTGATACGCGAACTGATCGAGAGAGTTGCCGGTGAAGTTGGGCTGTTAATATTTATGCTAAGGCCTAATAGAGAGTTCACAGATGAACAGCTGGCGCTTGAGCTGGGACTTGAGATCAACGAGGTCAGGAGAGCCTTGTTCGCTCTGTACGAAATAGGTATTGCGGAATACAGGAGAAAGAGAGATGATGAGACTGGGTGGATGGAGTACTACTGGAAGATAAACTACGATAAGCAAAACGAGGTTTTGAAAAGGGAGCTTTTGAAGACGAAGGAAAAGCTTGAGGAGAAACTTGAAGCTGAGACATCAACAGTCTATTACATCTGCATGAATGGCTGTGTTAAGGTCTCGTATGAAACTGCAATGGAATTTGGTTTTATGTGTCCAAGATGTGGTGCTCCACTCGAGTATTTTGATAATTCAATGGCCACGGAGAGAATCAGAGAGGAGATTATGAAAATTGAGGGAGCTCTAAAAAACCTTGGTTGATATTGTTGCTGACCACTCTTTCGGCCCCATTCCTCAGGTTTTTAGGGAGTCGTCGGTAGGGATTTTTAATTTCGTTACTGAATTTCCTAACGGTTGCCCTCATTCCATTGCTTTTTAATAGTGTGAAAATTTGCCCTATTTCATGATAGCCGGTATCGGTCCCGCACTTGTTGATCACATTTATTCCATAGATAGGTATCCGGAAAGAGGTGGGCAGGCAATAGTAAAAAGCTCATTGAAAATGCCTGGTGGTGCAGCAGCCAATGTAATTTATGGTTTAGCCTCCTTCGGACTGAAATGCAGGTTCTACTCAACCATTGGGCGTGATAGTGATGCTGAATTTTTTATCAAGAGTATGGAGGATGTTGGGGTTGAGTTGAAGCTTAATACGACACATCCTGAGACCGGGAGGGTCGATGTTTACGTTGATAGCGGTGGTGAACGTACATTCTTTGTACATCCAAACGCTGCGGGAATTGCGGATGTCAGGCTAACTGACTCTGATTTTGAGGATGTGGATTACTTTTATCTCGATCCTTTCCCATCTGAGGATAGCTTTGATATGCATGTTGATATTGCAAAGATGGCTAAGGAGCATGGAAAGTCTGTAATCCTGAATCCAGGCCATCCGTACTCTTCTCTTGGATTTGAGAAGCTATCCCAACTTTTACAGTATGTGGATATTCTAATCCTCTCTGAGCTGGAGTTTAGAGCATTGGGCGGGAAAGAGAATGATTTTCTGGAGTATGTGGAAATTCTGGTAGTAACTATGGGTGAAAAGGGTAGTAGAGCTATTACACGCGATGCAGAGTTTTATCAGCCAGCTTTTGAGGTCAAGGCTGTTGATACCACTGGGGCTGGAGATGCATTCTCTGCCGGTTTTCTCTATGGTCTGCTGGGAGGATGTGGTATTGGCGAGTGCTTGAAAATCGGCAACTTTGTTGCAGCATACAATATTCAGCATTATGGTGCGAGAAACTTTCCGAAGGTGGAAGAAGTTGAGAAGTTTCTGGAAAATATTTGTAAAGAGAAATGAATTGAATGGGGCTACTAGATCTGCTTGATCACTCCACTCATTATTCCACTGTATTCTTTTAGTGGTGAACCAATCTTTAGCCCCTCTCCATGCTTCATATCTAGTATTCTCACAGTTCTCTCGTGATCTTCGAACCTGTTTTTGATTACTGTAATTGTTTTTACCAGTTCTCCGTTGATCTCCATGTATCTTCCGAGGATGAGGTAGTCTGCAAGATAGCTTATTCCGCTGCCAGTGAAGTGGAATACATCTGCTGCTTGGGAAACCTCGTAGGTCTGTATCAGAGTAATTCCTGCATTGGTTAACTGTGAATATAGGATTTCTAAGGCTCTCTCCAGCTCTTCAAGTGAGAAAGCCATTCGATGTAGCGTATTTACAGGATCTATGACAACAATCTTGGGGTTATAGGCTTTAACGTCATTAATGACCATCCTGTAAAACTTTCCAAGATTCATTCCGTAGGGTGATACTTCTTTTATCAGAAGCTTTGAAGGTTTGTAGTTGAAGAGTTCGGTGTATCTTCTTTCAATTACTTCTTTGCATTCCTCGAATGAGTAAATAATTCCAGTATTTCCTTTCATATCATTTTCTTTCAGGATTTGGAGACAGAGGCTGGTCTTTCCAACTCCACTCTTTCCGGTAATCAGCACTTCCGAACCTTCGTATATGCCACCGCCAAGCATGGCATCAAAGTTTACATCTCCTGTTGACAGGACACTTCTCTTTCCATTGGTTTTTTCCAGTACTGGTATTATCGGGTAGACTTCTATTCCATTTGGGGTAATATCGAAGTAGTGTCTGCCAAGGTGTGCGTTGCCACCTCTATACTTGAACACGTTTATACATCTGAAAATTTCACCATCTTTTCTTTCTCTACGTTCAAGAATGAATTCTCCACTCGTGAGGTAGCTTATTATTTCTCTACCAACTTCGCTGACCAGCTCTTCCGAAATCAGGGTAGTTGCGTTGTTTCTGTTCAGAAAGCTGATTATAGAAGACATTATTCTTCTGTATATCGATGCATCCTTGGCAACATCTCTCAAAATTCCTATCCCGTCGATGAATACTCTGTCTGCACCTTCCAGCTCTTCAAGCTTTATTATTGATTCTATGAACTTCTGAATTTCATTTATTGAGTCGAAATCAAGGAAAAGAAGATCTGATGTGAGGATATCCATTTCGGAGACCTTGTCAATGAAATGAAAGTTAGGAGCATCAAAACTCCATCCGAATGATTTAGCCTGAAGCTCAACTTCCTTTCGTGTTTCGTCGAATGAAATGTAAACAGCTTTCTCTCCTCTCTTTACACCTTCCATGAGAAACTGGATACCAAAGATTGTTTTTCCACTCCCCGGGCCACCTTTAAGGAGGTATGCCCATCCTTTTTCTAGACCTCCCCTTAAAACCTCGTCAAAACCCGGGATACCTGTTGGGATCTTAGTTTGCATAATTTTAATATGGGCTACCCTGCTTATAAACTTTTACATAATTTTGTTAATGAAAAAATCTGTAATATTTTTTGTGATGAATATTATCATGATGAGTATTGACTAGGTATAAAATTTTTGAAGATATTTTATTTGAAAGATTTTAAAATCGTTTGATGTGTTCCGATTGTCGAATGTAGTATTTGGTTAGGAAAGTTTAAAAGGGTAAAATGTTTAAACAAGTTCAGCCGAGGGGTTCTGTGACGATGATAGAGAAGTGGGAAGAGTACAGAATAGTCAATGATGCTCTCAATGAGCTTGTGGAGAAAACAAATGTAATTCCGAAAGTTAAAAAGGCTTTAAAACACATTATCAAGGCTGGAGGTAAAAGAACACGTCCAATAATTGTGCTTCTCAGTGGGAAGCTTTGTGGTGGTAACTACCAGGATGTGATGAATGTCGCTCTTGCCGTTGAACTCATCCACACAGCGAGTTTGGCTCATGACGATGTAATTGATAGAGGCGTGATGAGAAGAAACGTTGAAACTTTACACGTAAAGTATGACACCTCTCTGGCAATTCTTGTTGGAGACTGGCTCATATCCAAATCCGTGGAGCTGGTTTCAGTTTACAAGGAAGAAGTCATCAGAGATTTTGCAAGAGTTGGAATGATGATGGCCGAAGGCGAGCTTATGGATATAGATAGCATAAAGGAAAACTTTGGTGAGGAGGAATACTTTAAGTGCATTTCCGCAAAAACAGCATCTCTTTTTGCTTATACCGCGAAAAATGCGTGTGTTGTTGTCTCGGATGATGAGAAAGCTGCTGAGCACATGTATGAATACGGTAACAATTTGGGCATAGCATATCAGCTAGTTGACGATCTGCTTGAGTATCTAGAGATGTTTGAAGATAAGAAATCCGAGTTTGAGTCAAGGACTTTACCTCTGATATATGAAGAGCGCTATGGGTTTGAAGAGGCGGTTGCAAGAACTCTCAGCCTGATTAAAAAATATGCGGCCAAGAGCAAAAAAGCCCTTGACTATTTTACAGACTCTGAAAGTAAAGGAAAGCTCGACAAGATGATTGACTACATGACTGTGGATTTACTTCGCAACTATGTAAGCAAGAATAAGGAAGTTGTAAGGTTGCTTGAAGATTATAGTGTATGTTCAGGGTAATTTTTGTAAAAGGTTAAAGTTAGGTTTTCATCCTCTTTCTCAGGATTTTGCCTGAGTTTTTGAGAACTTTTTCGGGTTCGTCAATTCCCGCTCCGAGCAGTACTTTTCTGGCCGTATCTGTGTTTATAAAGTCCGAGGGCGAGTGTGCATCGGTGTTTATGACCAGTTCGCACTTCACTTTTGCTGCGATCCTTGCAACATGACCGTTTGTCAGGCAATGACCTTTTCTTGATGAAATTTCGAGGAATATGCCATTTGATGCTGCAATTTCAGCCGTTTCGAGATCAATCAATCCGGGATGGGCTAGAATATCAATCTCTTCCTGAACGGCAGCGAAGTTTGTTCCTTCCTTCACAGGCTCGGCAATCGTTTCGCCATGAACGACAACGATTTCAGCCCCCTCTTTTCTTGCGAGCTCAACTGCCCTTCCAATAAGCTTTGGAGGCACGTGGGTAATTTCAACACCAAAAATAATTTCAAGTTCGTAATCGTCCCTTAAATCTTGAAGTCTCCTCAAATTATCCATTATCCAGGGAATCGAGGAAAAATCTGCGTGATCTGTTATAGCAACACCTTCATTTCCGAGTGCTGCCATCCTTCTTGCAATTTCTGAGGGAATGAGTTCGCCATCACTGAAAACGGAATGCACGTGAAGGTCAATCATACACAAGAATTAAATAGGCATTTGAAAAACCTTTCTACGTGGCAGGATTGAGAAGGCTTGTATTGGATGTGCTTAAGCCGCATGAACCGGGCAACATTGTGCTAGCTCTGAAACTCAGTGAGCTTGAGAATGTAGACGGAGTAAACCTTAGCCTGTACGAGATCGATCAGACCACTGAAAACATCAAAATTACAATAGTGGGAAACGATATGAATTTTGAAAAAATAAGGAAGGTTATTGAGGATTTGGGCGGAGTAATCCACAGTATAGACGAAATCGTTGCTGGAAATAAAATAGTTGAGACAGTTGAAACAGAGCAGGACAGGTAAATTCTGCCAAAATATTTGGTTTGGTTTTTTATAATTTCTTTAAACAGAAAACTGGGATATTTGCCTTTTTGATGATGTGCTAGATGGGAGAAGGAAAAAATTTTAAAATAAAAAATGGAATTCAGGCGATTCCGAGTGTCTCGTTTGTTATCTTGATGCTCTCTTCTTTTGAGGCGAGCTCAAACATTGCTCTTATCGCGTCGATGTTCTCTGGCACGACTATCGCTTCCTGGTGGATGGCCTGGGTTACGAACAACTCACCATCCACAACTGCTATTGAATCCTTCCAGACAACGTTCTCAAAGAGGTCGTAGCGGAGTCTGAGCTCTCTTGCATACTCTATTACCTTTGCAGTTGAGGTGAACCCATCATCTGCTGAGATGAGCATAATTCTCGGCTCGCTGGAGAGAGCTTCGATTACATCTTCAGCCTTAACATTATCGACCATCTCCATGCTAACAGCGTGGACGTGCATGAGTGTGGTTGGTACCTTGAAGGCTGTGGTTATGATGTTAACATCCGGCATAACAGTCTGAACATCCGGGCCGTGGTGAGAGGGCAGCTTTATTGGATTTGGAGCAATTGCGTTCTGCAAACCTTTCTTATCCTCTTTTGGATCTACTGCTCTTCTTATCATCGTTGCTCTAACCTTCTTTATTCCGAAGTTCTTCTTAACGGTGTAGATCAGTCTTGTAAGGCCGGTGGTGTTACAGCTAACAACTCTCACAAAATTCTTTCCTATTGCCTGTTCATAGTTTGCGAGTGCATTGAATGAAACTTCGGCCACATCCTTTTTCTCTCCACCCTGGAAAATGGCTTTCACTCCTGCCTTCTCATACATACTCTTGTTTTCAGCTCCGATTTTTCCGGGAGAACAGTCAATAACTATGTCAACTTCCTGAAGCAAATCTTCAATAGTACCTTCAATTGGAACTCCAGCTTCTTCAAATACTTTAACTCTATCAGGAATGGCTGCATACAGTTTGAATCCTCTTTTTACGGCAAGTTTTGCCTCAAAGTCTGGTTTGGTTTTTGTTACTCCCACAACCTCCATGTCCTTCTGGAGGTTGATCGCGTCAGCAACTCTCTTTCCAATCGTACCGTACCCATTTATTGCAACCTTCACCTTCTTCATTCTACCACCACCTTGTGACTCCTCATATCAATTAAAACGATTTTACCCTCCACTTCGGCTTGTTCGCCAAGAATCCCATAGAGTTTTAATTTTTCCCCATCCACTTCAATTCTAACAACATCGCTCATAACAACTTCTTCGTGCCCATTTTTAACGAGCACCACTTTTGATTCGCACATCAAACCACCTTTTTAATTTTTGGCGTCGAACGTTAAAAACTGTTCCGGTCAAATTTATTTCAAGAGTTTTGATATAAAGAATCCGGAGCAGTTGTGCATGTGTGGATATGTTCTGATAACTTTATCCCAGAAGGGAAAGTTCTTTCCCCTGAATTCTGTAATACCTCTTGTCCCTATCCTTGCATCTATAGTCTCAACTCTGAAGAATTCTGATGCATAGAGAATATTCTCTTCGTTCTCTTCAAACGTCAGTGAGCATGTGGAGTAGACAGCCAATCCCCCCTCCTTCAGATTTCTAAACGCATTCTTTAGCATTTTACGCTGAATCGTTATTGTAGCTCTGTATTTTGCAGGATCGTAACGCCACTTAACACATGGGTGGGTTCTTAGCGTGCCGGTTGAGGAGCACGGAGGATCAATCAACACTCTGTCGACCTCTCCAGCAGAAAATCTGGCACCGTCTGCAAGCGCGTATTCTACGTTTTTGACGCCAAGAATCTTCATCTTCACCTTCATTCTTTTGAGCCTCTCTGCTGAATTGTCCACGGCTATTATTTTACCCTTATTTTCCATCAGCATGGCAATATGGCTGGTTTTTGAGCCAGGAGCCGCAGCAAGATCGAGAATTGTTTCTCCCGGCTCAGGTTTTAGCACGTGAGAAACGAAGGCGGAGGCGAGATCTTGGATTATATAGTAACCTTTATTGTGCCATTCTAATGCGGCAGGTGGTTTTACGTATGATAAAACTCTAAAAACTTCCGGCAATGGAGTCTCCTGAATGACAACCCCATTCTCTTCAAGGTACTTTCTAACGGATTCTATGGATGTTTTTAGCTCGTTAACTCTAACGTAAACGGGCTGGTTTTCAACGTCTGCAATCATCAACTCAATTGCCTGCTTCTCTCCAAGCAGGTCGATAGTATATTTAACGAACCAGTCTGGATGGAAATATTTCAGGGCTAGGTATCCAATCCTATCCTCTTTTTTTATTTTTTCTATTTCTTCTTTCAGATTTATCCTTTCGGCTTTCCTCATTACGGCATTGACGAGAGCTGCAGCTCCTTTTCCAAATCTTCGCTTTGCTATTCTTACAGCAGAATCCGTAGCAAGAGGGGGTGGAACATTCTTGTAAAGCATTTCGTAGATGCCGATTCTCAGGAGATTTCGGATGAACGGTTTCAGATCATCAACCTTTTTGTTTTCAAGGCAAAGATTTATGAGTAAATCAATGGCGTTCCTTCTTTTCAGCGTCTCCATTACATACGCATGGACGCTACCTCTAATTTTGTAATCTACTTTTTCCTTCGAAAACCTCTTCCTAAGAGCTTCTTTTGCGGAAATTACTTCTTCCTCTATATTTTGTAATACTTCGGCAGCAATCTCCTGGGTAAATACCATTTCCGGCATTTTCAGATTACAACCATCTGCGCGTGCCAGCAACCACCTATTTTTATGACATTCTTTTCATCAATTATTCCAATTTTTATTGCAAATTTGACCGCTTTCTCCCCCGTTATGTTTGCAATCGTTGCAGTCTGAAGTGCACGTTTAACTTCTTCTTCTCCAACCTCCCTCTCCCCGTAGAAGTCTTCCTTGACCTCTATTTTCAAATCTCCTTCTCTGAACGTTTTCCCGACTATGTCCGAATCGCATACCGCAACAAGCACTTCTCCTCGAACCCTGTAAACCTTCAGTCTGAACATTAGATACTCCTCACGGGGTGCTTCGCTCCGCATGCAAGGCATTTGAGGAACAGCACCCTCTCTTCCCTCACGAACTCGGTATCTGGGGCGCCGCACTCCTTACAGAGTACGTAATCTTTTACGTATGAATTGATCTCCTTCTGAACTTCGTCTTCTGTGAACTTACCCTGCAGTATCACTCTTCCGCTTTCGAGGAATCCAGCAGTACCCATTGACTTAAGGAGGTACTTGAATACGTGCTCTTCACTTCTGTTCAGGGTTTTCGCTACCTGTGCGAAATTCTTGATTATGGTTCTGCTCCCCTCCCTCTGAATACTGACCTTTGGAATTTCAAATCTCTCTCTTCTCTTGACTATTTCTTTTGGTAATTCTTCAATGGCCTTCTCAAGCAGTTCTTCGTAGCTTCTCAAACCACTCACCTCCTGATTATCTTTTTCACCGGCGAATAAATAATTCTTTTCCACCGTTTATGGTGGGGTGCGGGATGGAAGTTTTGGAATTGTTGTATAAGTATTTATAGATGACCTAGCCGTTTGGCGAATCATTAACCTTAAATTTGTTGCAGGTCATCTGGCTTTTCAATTTTAAGGAATCTCAGTCTTAGACCTCTCAGCATAGTTTCAATGATTTTCTCCGGGTTTTTGCTGTAGTAGAAAAGATGGGTTTCACAGTTGCAGTCCGAGCAACCAAAGGATTTGATACCTTCAAAAATCTCCGAGAGTTTGTTGGCAAGCTCACACTCAAGTCTCTTATCACCAGGAATTGCAATGGCAAAAATTTCATCGGCAACCATTGTAAGATAATCAATGTGCCACCTCAACCTCTTTTCTTTCCTGAAATGTCGTTTTATTCTGTGCATTAACCCATTCAATGCACTGCCAGTGTAGATGTAATAACCGGGTTTGAAACTCAAAGTCCCCAGCGCGCCTACTTTCAGGCTTTCTTCCGTGTTCAGTTTGAGGATCAGGAGATAACTCCCTTTAGACATTGAAATATCTCTGCTTTCGGGTGGAATTATAAGTTGTCTGCGAAATTGGGAGGTCGCGTCTCGAAACCAATCTCCACGAAATCAGCCATATCAGTTCTTCAAATTTAGAAATCACCACAAACATTTTATCATCTCGATAACAATCTATTATCTATAATGAAGAGCGAGTCGGGACAGGTAAGTGCTGACTACATAGTTGGAATTACATTGTTTCTTTTTGGCGTATTTATTATATTCCAGGTTTCATCAAATATAGTTTCACCTCTTACTGGAAAAAGCAATGAAAAGCAGTTTATTGCTGAATCTATTTCGGATTATCTTTTAATCGAATTCTCCGAGGGAAATGTGTCTAACGTTGTTAACATATCAAAAATGCAGGCACTTTTCTCGTCTGGATATACCAACTTTCTTGATGAGATAGGACTGTCTCATACCAAATACAACATTAACGTCTCTGTAAGAACTGTCAACGGGTTGGAGATAGCCAATGTTGGGCCAGAATTACCGCAATATGCTGATTTTGGATACATTAAGAGATTTATCGTTTCTAATGATATTAATGAGCCGATGGTGCTGGAGGTGTATGTCTGGTGAAAATGGATGAAAAAGCTCAAACTTTCACATTTGAGGCGGCAATGTCCGTACTCTTGATCGTTCTGGTTCTTCTTTACATAATTATGGCAGTCTCCATAACACCTCTCACATCTTCTGCAGCTAACGTTCATGTGGAAAATCAGCTTGAGCGGTATGGGATGGATATCCTAAACGTTATGAGCTACAAGAAACCAAACGAGGAATACAGTCCGCTAAAAGCAGCTCTGCTTTACTGGGATGGAGAAACGATGTATGGCGGCATTTATGATTACTATGGTTCTGCAGAGTTAAAAACGTTTATCGAGCAGACGCTTGTCAGGGAGGGAATCGCCTACAATATTGAGGTGTTGTATTTCAGGGTCATTAATGATACACGGGTTATTGAGAGCAGATACTTTGTATTGAATGGAAACCCCTCAGATAACGCAGTTACGGTTTCCAAAATAATTCCGCTATATGATTCCGATTACGGCCAGCAGGGAATTAAAACTCTGACCTATGATGTGGATGGAAATGCCACTGCTCTCTATAATTTGATAGAAGTGAGATTAACCCTGTGGAGGATGTGATATGGATAACAAAGGTCAGCTTCTACTGCTTACAGCCTTTTTAATGGCAATTGGTTTAGTTGTACTTATCACACTTACGAATAATGTTCTTTACAGTCTTAATCTTCCAGCTCTTGTCAAAGTTCAGGAGAGATCGAAAATTGAAGATTCGGTGATGGTGTTTGAGGATCAGGTTAACTGGCTTTTAGAATACTTCCTCAAAAATAACCTGGATGATGCAAACGCTACGAGAATTCTGAGAGAGCAGATGGTGCGTCTCTCAGATCTTTTGGAGAATCTCTATGCGTCCCATGGGGTGGCTCTGGATGTTGAGGTTGATGTGAATCAAACCAGGGCGGAGAAAGTGCTCATTTCTGATGTGTCTGTCACCAAAAGCTCCACGGTCAACATGAGTACCCACACTTTTCCAAAGGGCTCGCTGGTAATAGCTGTTGACAATAACCAGTGGTTCCTGAACGATTCCGATACTACCAACGATCTTTTGGCTCTGAGAACCTTTGGACTGGTTTACAGAACTCTGAATGATAGGAATGAAAATACAACTCCCCTTGACGATGTTGCGATTCCTGTTTACAGGGTTATAGAAGATCCAAGGGGCTCTAGTAGAGACGCTTATGCTGATCCATACGGAATTCCGTACAGTGTAACACTGACAGTCAGGCAGATTGTAGATGGTAAAAACAAAACAGAAGTCACAGGAAGTGTGGAATCGAGATCATTTGCCGGTGGACCGTTTATAATAGATGCGAATGACATTTCCAGCGCGGAGAGGACGTGGATAATAAATGAAGCCAAAAACCTCAGTCTGGATATTTATGAGCTTGACACCTCTTTTACATACGATTTCAGTGTTTTAATGTATAAAGCTCCGAGAATCGCGATTTATCCAGAGGAGGGTCAGGCAGGCATAATTGAGAAGTATTTTGAGCTATCTGGTTTGACCGATAAGGAATATATCCTACTCAACACGACGGAAATTGAGCAAGGAGCTTTGAAGGACGTTGACGTTCTTTTCACGCCTCATGCAGACATCGACGAAGCATTCGATCCTAACGCCAATGTTACAGATACGGCAGCATATAAAATCCTCAAGTGGGTTTCGGCTGGCGGTGTTTACCATGTTGAGTGTAAAGGTGTTGAATCAGTGGACGACGTAATTGAAAAGGTTGATATGAATCTTCATCCGTGGTATGGTTTTATTGGTGTTGAACCAGATCCGAATAAGCTGGGTAAAGACAATGAGGGTAAGATTCTTGATACGGTGTTCACATCCAACGCTACACTCTTTATATCTCAGACGTACGCGCCCGACGGCACGGTGCCACCAAGAGGAGGTAGCGTACCATCATTCCTCTTTAGAATCGATAGCAATCCAGACGCTGTACCTTTGATAAACGCTTCAGACGGTACTAGGGAGGCGATAGTGCTTGCATATGCGCCCTTTGATAACGGACACGTAATCTATCTGGGAGGGCATGATCAGACCGAAAGCGGCGGCACTCCTACACCACAGAGGGCAATGCTTGTCTTCGATACCTTCATGCTGGCAAAAGCGGTCAAGGTGATTCCTGCTTACAAGGCGCATATTAGGATTCTCCTGAACTATTCTGACGGATCCACCACGTTTTTTAAGGAAATCAATATGACTTATCAGAAAACGCTCGAAGAAATTTCTGAAGAAGCTGTTACGGAACTTTCAAATTCGAATCTGTCTGTGGACTTCGTTTATCCGAAGGATGGTTACATTTTGAATGGAACTGTAGAGGTTAGGGTGGCTGCAAATGGCTCCAGCACATACTTTGAGATAGATAACACCGGATGGGTGGCTATGAACAAAATTGGCACGGATTTATGGAATTTAACCATAAACACTACGGATTATGCTGACGGAACGCATTTGTTTGCGGCAAAAACTGTAGATGGAGGAGCGTTTGCGTACAAATCGATAAAGGTTACTTTCATAAATGGGGCCGGGAGCCAGCCAGGAGTTGGAGCTGAGTGGGAAGGAACGCTTAAAGTAAATGCTAAGAAGAACTCTATCGGAATAAAGCTCGAGGTCTGGACAAGAGATGAGGAAAATAAGGGCAAGAAGGAACCACTCTCCAACGCTTCTGTGAACATATCTGTCAGGAAAAAGGACACTGATGAAGTGATTTACAGTGGTATTACAGGTCTTACCGATTCTAACGGAAAGTTTGAGGGTGAAATTAAGAAAGAGACGAATGATGCGTACTGGTACCTCAAAAAAGGTACCGGTAGCAGCCCAATATATCTTGGAACATGGAAGTTCGTGGATGGTGAGGAATATGTCGTAGTTGCGGAGGTAAGAAAAGATGGGAAACTGCAGTATTTCGAAAAAGAATTCAAGTACTAAAGGAGTCTCGACTCTGGTTGAGACTCTTTTTCTTCTTTCAATAACCTCGCTGCTGATCGGTATAGTTCTTATTAACTTCTATTCAATCCATGACAATATACAGGATACGAGCACCCGTTCAATTCTCACCAATGTTGCCGGAAAGATTGCACAGGACGTGCATACCGTATATGCTCTTGCAATCAGACCGGGAAATTTTGTACTTGAAAAAAAGCTCGAAATACCTGATAAAGTGGAAGGATCACAGTATATTATAGAGTTAAGGACTGGCGAAGTAATTGTTAGACAGGGTGAAATTGAAGTCAAGGCTGTTATAAGCTCTAAAGCTCCTGTTGAAAACTCCACTGCGAACAGTTACAATGCGTATCTGGTTTATAATTTAACAAAGGGGAAAATCGAGGTCGTTAACAAATGAAAGATAGGGCCGTTTCAACCCAGGTTGGGATGATACTTGTATTTGGACTGGTTGTTGTAGCAGTCAGTATGATCTATACCGGATCCAAGCCCATAGTTGAGGGCATGATAACCTCAAGTCATGAAATGGCTTTAGAACAGTCACTGACGTTGCTTCATTCAAATCTCATGAAAGTAGCTTTTGACGGTGTTCCTGTAAGAGTAACCGAATTTAGAACGTATGAAGGATCAGTTTCTGTTTTGAATGAATCATACGTGAATCTGAACAATACAATCCTTCATTTGGGCCGTATAGTTTATGAGGGAGAGAAAAAGAAGGTGATAATAGAGAATGGTGGGGTTTTTGCTGTTTATGGTGACAATGTATTGATTCTCAAAGATCCGTTTGTGATCAGCAGGGGTAATGTCACGGTTTTTCAGGTAATTCAGTTGAAGGGAATTGGATCAACAGCCGGTAAGGGAGTTTTGAGGATTAGACTGGAAAGTCTAGGAGGTGGTGTGTTTGAGGCGACCAATAAGACAATAATCATCCATTCTGATCTTAGGGATAAGTGGGCAGAAATACTCAGAGACAATAATTTTAATGTTACTGTAGATGGTAATAATGTGATTGCGACGTGCAATTCCGAAAAGCTGTTGGTTAAGTATATAATTGTTAAAGTTGAGCTTTTAAGATGATGTGAAATGAAGGATATAGATAAGGCTCAATCTGAAGTTGTTGGATGGTTAATGGCCTTTGCAATCTTAACTGCAGCAGCTTCACTCATATTCGTTTCCTCGTATCCTTACATATCCAGTAGCATAAAAAGTTCAAAACTGGAAATTGGGAAAGTGCAGATGACTCTCCTGGATTATTCTACAAGTAGATCATCGCTGGGAGATGTCCCATCGCAGATCATCAAGTTTAACCTTAATGACGGAACTCTGACTGTGGAGCCGGGTGGCAACAATCTCACAATATGGGCTGTTTTTAAAAACGGATCGCTGGAGGAGAGGTACGTTATTTACTCGGGTCCAATTGGGCGCGTAATCTATTCTGTGGGTGGTGAGGAAATTGGATACGAAGGAGGAGGTGTCTGGAAGAAAACAGATGATTCTGTAGTAATGCTCACGCCCCCAGAGTTTCATTTTAAGACAGATACACTTACCCTTCCGATAATCAAGATTGTCTCGCAGGGATCTATTGGTGGAAAAGGAATCGTTGGATTGAATGTCAGAAAAGAGGGAGTAACTGTATATTATCCGAACACAACCAACAATGAAAAATTTGTAAACCCACTTGTCTGCAACTGGCTGGAATTGGAAATAAAAAGCGATTTCTGGAAAGGATGGAAGGCATACTTTGAGGAAAGAACAGATGCAGAAATAACGCATATTGATGAGGGCAACAAGAGTGTACGTGTAATTATGGCAACCAAATCAGCGTCGATTGAGAGGACGTATTCAGTGCCAATTCATTTAAACAGGCTGAACACTTCTGATCCTGAGCCTGTAAAGACTTTCGTAATCAATTTTAATGAGCTACAATCAAACTTTAACCTGATATGGAGAACGAACACCGATCCCGAACTGCTAATACTGTTCAAGAAGACAAAGGGCGGTGGTAACAACACGTTTCAGATTGCGGTAGTTTATGGAAATGATACGAAATACGAATCCTGGCAGACGGAAAGTGGAATTAGCTGGGATGCGTCAAATGATTCCTACAGTCTCAACCTGCTGGATGATAACATAACCATGGTCTATCAGAAACCCCAGGGTTTCACAGCTCCAACAGATTTTCAGTTTACAAATCAGCCTGAGAAACCTACGTGGACGTGGGGTAGTGATTTAAACAACACGGATTATGTGAGTGCTGAAGAGGGCGACTGGACTGCACCACCAAATAAGTCTCTGAAGGAAGTAATCGAGCATTATCTCAGGGTTCTGGCAATTCAGACATCGCCGGACATAACAATATCTGAAGATCCTAAAACTCCTGCGTCGATGGGTTTCAACAAAGATCTGACGACAATCGAGCTTTATGTGGAGCAACAGCCACCTGTAATTACATATCTGCACATTACTGAGCATAGAATCCGTATAGATATATAGCTTCAAACAATGTGCCAGAAACACTTTTAAGACAAATAAACGAAGAGCGGTTTCTGTGGACACGGTGTTTGTTATAGATTCAAGTGTCATTTTTCTCAGGAAAGTGCACAATGAAGCTGTCACGATTCCCGAAGTACTTGAGGAAATAAAAGATGAAGATTCCAGACTGTATCTCTCTCTGGTTGATTTGAGGGTTGAGGAGGCCAGTGAAGAGAGCATTAAAAAAGTAAAGAAAGCGGCAAGGAAGACTGGTGATATATACAAGCTTTCAGATACCGACATAAGGCTGATTGCTAGAGCCCTCGATGAGGCAAAGAGTGGTAAAAAACCGGTTCTCGTTACAGATGATTATTCAATTCAGAATGTGGCCTTGCTACTTGGTATCGAGGTTGAAACTGTTATACAGCCTGGAATTTCCAAAGCTTTTAAATGGATTAAGGTGTGTAGAGGTTGTGGGAGGAAGGTGACAGAGGGCGATGTTTGTCCGGTATGTGGTAGTGAAGTTGTTGTGAGGAGGGTTAAGAAGTGAGGAGAATTGAAGATCTTGTTGAAAAAGCAAAAAAATTGAAGGAGAAGGGGTTAACAACCGGCGAAATTGCTGATGAACTTAACGTGTCAAGAGATACTGCATTATGGTTACTTACTAAAGCTAGAGAGGATCTCACTCCTCCATCCGATATCTATATTGAGTGGAGGAGACTTTCAAATCCATCCAGGTTGAGAAATATTGCTGGAATAATGGCTGACATGATTCTGGAGGCTGTTGAGGAAGAACCAGAAGTTGTGGTTGGTGTGGCCACCACTGGTCTGCCAATAGCAACGATGGTTGCTGAAGAACTCTATGCGGACCTCAGCATTTACTATCCAAAGAAGCTGAAGTGGGAAAAGGATGTCCAGCAGATAAGTGGTGTTTTCAGTGAGAATTATGCCAAGGTTGATGGGAGGAAATGTGTTGTTGTCGACGATATAATCACAAGCGGATCGACAATAAGAGAAGTGGCTGAATACGTGACAAAGAAGGATGCAAAGGTGCTTTGCGCTTCGGTAATCATCGATAAAAAGGGGATTGATGAGATTGATGGCTTTCCCGTACTCAGCATATTCAAAATCCTGAGACTGTAGAATGGAAGTCTGCATACTCATCCCGACACTAAATGAGGAGAAAACTATTGGGGAGGTAATCGATTCTTTCTTACACCAGGGATTCACGAATATCGTTGTCATTGATGGAAACAGCACCGACAGGACGAGAGAGATAGCCAAGAGCAAGGGTGCAAAGGTCATTGTTCAGAGCGGAAAAGGGAAAGGGCAGGCAGTCAAAGAAGCTTTTCAGCTCATAGATAGCGACGTTGTTGTGATAATAGATGGTGATGGCACGTATCTACCGGAGGAAGTACACAAGCTTCTGGAGCCAATAAAAAAGGGAATTGCCGATCATGTTGTTGGAAACAGGTTTGTTAACTTTGAAAAGGGGGCATTCACTAAACTCAACCTCATAGGAAACAAGATCCTGAACTTCTTCTTCAGACTGACCTATGGAGTTGATTTGCACGATATCCTTTCCGGTTACAGGGCACTGAAAAGAGATGTTTACAAGAATGTGGAACTAAGGAAACAAGGTTTTGAGGTAGAAACCGAGCTGACAGTTGAAACCATAGCAAAGGGATTCTCGATTCTTGAGGTGCCCATAACCTATAGGAAGAGGGGTGGCAGAACAAAACTACACCCCTTGAAGGATGGTTTCAAAATTGCCACAACCATATACGAGTTGCTTAAACGCTACAGTCCGGGAAGATACTTCTACTTCCTTGGATCGTTTTTAATTCTGGTCGGTCTTCTGATAGGGCTGTATGTGGTTTACGACTGGTTCAAGAACATCAGCCACTACCTTCTTGCAATCCTGACAGCCCTTCTGATAATTTCCGGTTTGCAGATCATTGTTTTTGGAATGATGAGCGATTTTGTGTTTAGAAGTACTGCCCAGATGAGGAGAGAGTTAATAGCCGTGAAGGATGAATTAAAGCGTATCAGGGATGATCTGGATGCTGGAGGAAAGATGGACGCCAAAGAAAATAGAGGATCTCTTTGAGCTGGATCTACATGAGTTGGGAGAGAAAGCAGACTCTATTAATCGAAAGAATAATCTCGTTACATTTGTTGTTAACAGGCATATAAATTACACAAACGTATGCGTTTCGAAATGCTCTCTCTGCGCTTTTTACCGAAATCCGGAAGACAGCGATGCATATTTCATGAGTATTGAAGAGATTTTGAGAAAGGTTGGTGAGGCAGTAAAGGCAGGGGCGACGGAATTACACATCGTTGGTTCTCACCATCCGGAGTTGAGTATTGAGTATTTTGAGGAAATGTTCTCGGAAATAAAGCGCAGATTTCCGCATGTTATCATAAAGGCTTTAACGGCAACTGAGGTTCACTATCTCTCCAAACAGGAAAAGATGAGCGTTAGGGAGGTGCTCTCCCGACTCAAGGATGCTGGATTACAGGCCATGCCTGGCGGGGGAGCAGAGATACTTGATGATGAAATAAGGAAAATAGTGTGCCCCAACAAGGCAAAGGCTGATGAATGGCTGGAGGTTATGCGTACAGCTCATGAGCTTGGAATAAGGAGCAATGCAACTATGCTTTTTGGACACATCGAGGAAATACGCCATAGAGCAATCCACCTCTACAAATTATGGAAGCTTCAGGAAGAGACAGGTGGTTTTGTAGCTTTCATACCCCTTGTGTTTCACCCCGAGAATACAAAGCTGAAAGAGATGGGACTGGTTAGTGAGAAAACGAATCCTATTGATGTTCTCAAGACAATTGCAGTTTCCAGAATAGTGCTCAGCAATTTCGCAAGTGTTAGGGCTTACTGGGTTATGCTTGGGGAGAAGCTTGCCCAGATAGCTCTGAACTATGGGGCAAACGATATTGATGGAACTCTCATGGAGGAAAAAATTACGCATGCGGCCGGGGCAACAACACCTCTCTACCTTCCAAAAGAGAAGATTTTAAATCTTATACGGGGAGCTAAGAAAATCCCAGCGGAGAGGGATACGTTCTACAACATCCTGAGGGTGTATCAATGAGGGTCGGGAAATTCGGATTCCTCAACAACTTTCTGCCGTACTACTGGCTGGAAAAGCAGAACGTTGAGGTTGTTGAAGCGCCACCAAAAAAACTCGCAGAAATGCTGGAGAATGGAGAGATTGATTTTGCACCCGTCCCGTCATTCTATTTTCTGAAGAACAAGGAAAGGTTGAAGAATTATGATTTCTGCGTAGCTTCAGAGGGTAGAGTCCTCAGCGTTATTGTTATTTCCAAGAAGAAAACCCTCGATGATGGATGTATTGCGGTTACAAATGAGACAATGACATCTGTAAACCTGCTGAGGCTCATCTTAAAGGAAAGAGGTATGAAGAACAGGATTGTTTTGATGGACAAAAACAATGCATGTGATCTACTCAAATACTGCGACCATGCCCTTGTTATTGGGGATGAAGCAATAAAGGCGAGAATGCAGAATCGGGTTGTAATGGATCTGGGTGAGGAGTGGTACGAATTAACAGGATATCCAATGGTTTTTGGGGTTTCTGCATCACTTAAAAACAGGGATGCCAGCGAGATCAACAGGAGGCTTATGGAGTCTGTTGAGTGGGGTCTTAATAATATGAATATAATCGTGGATGAGGCAAAAAAGAAATTCAACCTTCCATCAGAGTTTCTTGAGGAATACTTCAGGTGTTTGAACTACAGGCTGGGCAGTAAGGAGAAGAGAGGACTCGAAATATTCGAGGAGATGTGCCGTGAAAACGGATTACTTTGAGTACGTAAGGAAAAATCTGGAAAATGAAGATTTGAGCTTTGAGGAAGCTCTGCAGCTTTTTGATCTACCCCTACCTGTCGTAGGAAAAATTGCGGATGAAATCAGGAAAAAGAAATGTGGTGATCTCGTTACGTTTGTTGTTGACAGGAACATAAATTACACGAACTACTGTATTTCGAAGTGCAAGTTCTGCGCCTTTTATGCCAAGAGTAAGGACGAAAGCTATGTTTTGAGCAAGGAGGAGATTTTAAACAAGATTAAAGAGGCTGTTGAGGTTGGAGCAACACAAATACTGATGCAGGGAGGAATAAATCCTGACCTTGGAATTGAATGGTTTGAGGATGTTTTCTCTGAAATAAAGCGAAGATTTCCAAACATTCAGCTCCACAGTCTCTCACCTCCAGAAATAGACTTCCTTTCAAAAAAGGAAGGAATGAGCGTAAGAGAAGTGCTTGAAAGGTTGAGGGATGCTGGTCTTGACTCGTTGCCTGGTGGCGGGGCAGAGATTCTCAGCAACAGGGTTCGTGCAGCCATAAGTCCAAACAAGGTGGATGCAGATGGATGGATAAGGGTGATGGAGACTGCACATAAGCTTGGAATGAGAACAACAGCTACTATGATGTTTGGACATGTAGAAAGCAACGAGGATATTGTGGAACATCTCTTCAGGATAAGAGATCTGCAGAAAAGGACAAATGGATTCACAGCTTTTATCCCCTGGTCATTCCAGCCGAACAGAACTAAGCTGTATGAGGTTGTGAAGGAGCCGGCTCCGGCAACAAGATACCTCCAGATTCTTGCTATTTCAAGAATAGTCTTGCACAACATAAGGAACATCCAGGTTTCCTGGCTGACTCAGGGCTTTGAAGTCGCAAAAATAGCCCTGTTTTTTGGAGGGAATGATTTCGGCGGTACAATGCTTGAAGAGAATGTTGTGAGGGCAACTGGAAAACCCTTTACCCCTGCTAGGGTAGAGGATATCGTAAATGCTGTAAAATCTGTTGGCAGGCCAGTGGCGCAGAGAACAACGCTTTATGAAATTATAAGGTATTTCTAAGGCGGATATTGTAAAACACTTTAAATAAGGCAGACACTAAAAAATAGGGGGTTTCTGTGGGAGTGAATGAGGGCGGTAGATTTCTCATGCATTTTCAGCCGTTTACTTCATGATACTTTTAAGACTCTTTTCATTAAGTGGGAGTTTTTGCAAATACAACTTTCTACCAAGAAGAAAGAACGGATAATCTACTTTTGCGGGGTCATTGGGGTATAGCATTCTTGCAAACTCTGTTACCCTTACCACATCTTTCCAATTCAAATTTTTGAGGGATGGGATGATACCTAAGCATATGGCAACCCTAGCAACGTTTTTGTCAAGCGGTACGAAGAGGTCTTTTGGAGAAAAGTGATCAAATGCCTTCAAGTCGGGATAGTCTCTGACCATCCAGCGCATGTACATCCAAGCCTTCTTTCTTGCAGAATTCCTGTCCTTTCCCATGCGAATGATGTGGCTTCCAATCTGCTCAACAAAATCGTAAGGTCTTTGAAATTCTCTGCTATACTTGATGAGGTTACCATTTGCTTTTTCAATCACAAATCTGTTAACGCTTGCAAGAATTTCCGGAATCATTCTCTTAAGTCTACCAAGTGGTATGCCAATGCTAAAATCATCCAGAATTTTTCTAAAAACGTTTTCGTTAGTTATTTCGAACAGTTCTTCATCAAAATGCTCATATAAGCTTACTATAAGCTTTCTTGCATTATCTGCTTTCCTGATCACGTTACCTTCATCTATGGATGCGACGAGCAGGAGATAATGTGATGTTCTTTTCCTTTTTTCGTAATTTTTGGAATAGGGATCTACAGGCAGCTTAGGCTCACGATTTGGGTCAAACTGCAAGTCTGGCTCTTTAGATTTTTCTTCAATAAAGTTTCTAAGCATCTCAACAAGTTCATACTCCATTTACACCACCTCAAGCCCCACAAAGTAGGCAGACCCCAGAATTTTTTCCAAAACTATCGAGGCAAATAGATATCCAGCTTCCCTATAATAATCTGCTAGCATGTACCCTCGGATTTCATTTTTTAAATAATCAAAAAGAACTATTCGGTATGTATTTTCGAGTTTTCCCCTAAACGGATCGGTGTATGTCTTTGATGTGAGAAAGTATATATTCTCGATGCCATTGGTACTCTTTATTGCACGTAACACTTGTGGGAGTATTCTTTTACATTTCTTTTTAAGCTCCGACATTTGCAGGTTGTAGTTCTTAATGGGGTCAGTGATCTTCAAAAAGCCATAGTAGCCGATAATATTATGACTTTCCAATCTTCTTGAATAACTTTCTCCCGTACGTTCGCTCCTCCATGTTCCCATACGGCTTTGTAAAACAGACCGTTGTATCTAAGATAGGCAGGATAATCTTCAGAGGGTTTAATGACATCAGGGTGCTCTTTTTCTGCACAGTTTCTGAAGGATATGAGAGTCTCAGTTGCGTAGCTGTCAAAGTCGATAGATGTCTGCTTAAGGTCAAAAGCTGTTAATGGAGTTTTTAGGGAGATGATATCACTATCTGATCTTTTTCTACCAGAGCAAGCAATTATTATTGCAGATGAATCTTTTTGACGTTGTAAATTTTTAATGAAATTTTTAACTGGCAGCATTGCTGTTTTTACCGACATATATAATATTTCAATGGCTTAACCATTCTAATAAAAGTTTTTTTAATATCTTTTAATATCATTTAAGAAAATATATGAAAAAGATGAAGTCTAGGGTGATGCTTTGCCGTGCTTATTTACTAGCTTTTTCTTGCCTCAGATATTCACAAATATTATGGTGATATTGAAAATGGATCGAGGCAGTACTTCGTGTAAACTTAATGAATCATGATCTCTAGAAAAATACACTAAAAAATAGGGGTTACTCGATTTTGATGGTCTTCTTCTGTGCCTTTTCAGTCTTTGGAAGCACCACTTCGAGCACGCCGTTGTTGTACTTGGCTTTGACATCCTCGATCTTCACTTCGGCAGGCAGTGGAATCCTTCTGTAGACCTCGCCGTATCTCCTCTCCTGTCTTATGTAATCCTTGCCCTTCTCTTCTTTCTCCTCCTTTCTCTGGGCCTTTATCACGAGGTAACCATCCTCAACGTACAGCTCAATGTCCTCCTTGTTGAAGCCTGGTAAGTCTGCGATGACCTTGATCTTGTCTTCTTCGTCAATAACGTCAACCGAGAAGTCAACGAGCTCTTCAGGGCTAACGAAGAACCTTGTGGTTCTCTCAAACTCATCAAACAATCTGTTAAATCTTTCCTGCATTCTTCTTAACTCCTCAAATGGGTCGAACAGCCCTCTCATTTCCATCACCTCTTTAACTTTATTTTCATTACTTCATATACCTAACTTTTAGTTATCTTTCAAACTATTTAAACTTTTCGGTATGCTATATTTTGACAATGGGTTGGGGGTGGATGAACCAGAATAGAAACCAGAATAGAAGATGGATAATATTAAAAGTGGATTAATAAATTTATCAGTCCTTCCTTACCACTCTGAAAAATCCGACACGTGGGCAGTACAGGTCTCCCCTCTCTTTCATTTTGTAGAGAATCTCTTTTGCTTTTTCGGGGTTTATTCCATGTTCTTCTGCCATCTTCAGTATTTCTTCCTCTGGAGCACCTTTCTCATGTATGTTTTCAAGCTCTTCTACTATTCTCTTCATCGTCATAATTCTGTCTCTCTGAGTCTTTGATGTGCCTGTAAATGCATAGTCGATGTCAATCTCTCCTGTCTCTGGATCGATGGCTATCTGTTCCAGACTCTTTCTTACGATCCTTATGACTCTCTCAACGTCTTCGAGGGTGATTTGATCGCTCAGTCTCAGTCTCGCTGAAGCTTCTGCAAGTCTTATCAAAGCTTCAAGCTGTCTAGCAGTGACAGGCATTGGTGAATTCTCTTTAGCTTTCGATCTAAGGGAGAGGTAGAAGTTTGTTATCCTCTCTTTGGCCTCCTCAGTCAAAACGGGGAATACTGTCCTTTTTGCATATGCTATGTATTTTCTAAGTAATTCAGGCTCAATGGCAGGCTCAATTTTCTTTGCTTCAGATTCAACGGCTTCTCTGTTATACTCTGTTGAAACTATATTTTTGAGTTTTTCCAGCTTCTCTCCGAGTGCATGCGTGTCGAGAATGTGTTTTGCAAGCAATCTGTCTCTCTCTTCATCTGGGTCATCTGTAAGAACAAATATCAGATCAAATCTGGAGAGAAGGGTTGGCGACAGATCTATCTGTTCTGCAATGGGTGCATATCTGTCAAATCTACCATACTTTGGGTTTGCTGCTCCAAGCAACGCACATCTTGCCCTGAGAACAGCATTTATACCAGCCTTTGCTACACTTACGGTTTGCTGTTCCATTGCTTCATGCAAAGCACTTCTGTCCTCACTCCTCATCTTGTCAATTTCGTCCACAAGCGCAATACCCTTATCTGCCAAAACCAGAGCTCCTGCTTCGAGTGTCCATCTACCATCGTATTCGTCTCTTGTTGCTGTTGCAGTATTGTGGACGACGATTCCATTTGCTATGAAGCTGTGAGAATTCTCCACCGTTAGATCGTACACGTATTCGTAGGGACTCTCGATCTCTTGTTTCTCCTTGATCCTTTCCCAGAGTATATCGGAATATGCTAGGTTTTCCAAGTACTCAAGCTTTTCTGCCACCAATTTCTCCTGAGCTTTTAGTTCGTTTAGGATTTTTGTGATTTTGTCGTGTACGTTTTGGTCTTTGAGTTTTTCAGCGACATCGGTAAGAACTTTAAACGGGACCCTTACCGTCCTCCCTTTTCTTTTGAAATATTCGTAAAATAATGTTTTATTCAGATTTAATTCTTCTGGTTTTAGAGTAACACCGATTTCGTATTTGATTTCTTCTGGAATTTTGACTTTAATCATTTCGATGTTTGCCTTTGTTTTTAGATTTTCAACCACTCTCTGCAACACTTTTCTCGAAATGTGTCTCTTACCGCTTTCGACCAGTTGTCCGAAATTTGAGCCATACGTTTCATTAATACTCAATCCGTAAAACATTCTGATTTCTTTGATAATTTTGCCGACATCTGGAATCACATCAAAATTTGTATGTTCTTTCCCTTTTATTTCGAGCAATCTTTGAAGCTTTCTGGATTTCTCTGGATGCTCGAAACCTATTAATTTGGCAAACTTCTTGGCATTCTCTCTGTAAATTTTGAGTTCGTAGCGATCGTGTTTTTTGACGATCTCTCTTTCGTCTCCGTTATCAAGCGTGACTTTTGATATTTCGCCTTTACATTCTCTTTTCCTCAAGTACGATATTATTCCAAACCTCAACAGAGCGAGCTGGAGTTTTTTGGCGAGTTTCTCGCTCGTAGTGTCAAATTCAATGAATGACGAGCCATTTTTTCTTATAACGACAGTTCCGTCGCAGTCGAATAGACCTCTAATATATGCTGAAAGCTCTTTGTCTGGTAACGAAAGCAGAATTTCGCTCATGTCGAGTGCGTGGGATTTTGGAGAAACTGGAATTCCGAGCTTGTTCAGGATGTGCGCCACGATCTTCGAACTAAACCTGATACTCGGTGTCCTCCAACCTTCCGATTCTTCTTCGACCTCGAAACCAAAATCTTTGACGATTTTTTTAAATTTTCTTCTAAGCTCCTCATCGCCGTTTGAAAATCTGATGACGTATCCTCCTCTCGGAGTTCTGGTTATATCACCGTCACCGGCAATTAATCCGGCAAAGTAGAGGAACTTTTCGTCCAAGTACTTTGGTAGCTTTATCTTGTGTCCGTGATACTGCGAGAAACTTTCGATTTTTTCGGCAACCTTTTCCAGATCGTACTCGGCTTCTTCAGCCAGCTTAATGAGCGTTTTCAAGTTTATGTTTCCTACCGCGTTTTCGTTTATCCACGAGTAGTACAACGAGTCTTCGTTAACATCAAGCTTTTTAGCCAACTCTCTCGTCGTCAAACCTTTCTTGGTTTTTATCGTTTCTATGAGCTCTTTGACTAAGGATTTTACGCCGTAAACTGTGATATCCAAATCTTTTATAAGTTCGATTGTTAAAACCTTTCTGCCTTTGCATTTTAGTTCTCTTGCGGTTGCAATGAGCTCGTGCTTAAGATCTTTTGCTTTCTTCCACTTGATTTCTCCATTTTCGAGAACCAGAATCTTCGTTTCTGGTGTGGTGATAATTTCCTTGCCAGATTGCGTTTTGATTTTTATGAGCTTTTCTGGTGATTTGAGCTTCCACAGCGTATTTGATGGTTTAAAGGTCACTTTAGTTGGGTTTATCGTTTGAACTTTTATCGGTCTTTCTGGTGTTGAAGTGTATATGCCTTTTCTGAATTCAGTTAACTGCGTTGAGTCTACCAGCTTGCCAAGTTCAAAAACGCTGTTCTCCGTAAAAATAATGCTATCTGGAGCAACACAGAGACCGGCAGTCGTTGTACCCTTACCTGTAGTATAAACGCTTCTCGGCGCAATTCTGTGGACATAGCGGAGTAGCTGAGATTTAGCCACTCCTGGATCTCCAACGAGAAGAATGTGTATGTCTCCTCTTATTTCAGTCCCGTCCGGCAGTCTTTTTGGCACACCACCGAATAGCTGAAGTGCTATGGCCATTTTTATGTCCTCATGCCCGTATATCGAGGGAGCAATAGATCTCACAATTTTGTTGTATATGTCGGGGTCTTCACTCAGCTCTACTATCTTTTTCTTATCTTCCTCAGTAATCTCAAATTCTTCGTATTCTTGCTGTAAAATCTCTATTGAGTTGCCTTCTAAGTGAATATCCATGTGGAGGAGTTTTTTACTACCCATCGCCCTTGGCTGAGCCCTTACTATACCGTTGATGACCACTCTGTCTCCAGGGTTGATCTTGCCGGTGAGATCTCCCTCCAGCAGTACGTCGATGGTCTGTGGCTGTTCTCCACCTTTCAGGTTCTCTGGATACTCCTGGATCTTTATTCTCTGGCTGTCAATGGATATACTTTCTTCGGGCAAAAGGATGAATCTGCTCTTGGATTTACATGCTTTACATTCGTAGGGTTGCTTTATAGTATTCTCTTCCTGTGGCACTCTTACTTTTTTACCACATGTGCTGCAGACAAAAGTAGCTTCGACAATCCTTGGTCTCACTTCCGTTACTTTCCTTACGATTCCTTCTATTGCCACGAATTTTGAAATGTGCTCACTTCTGAGGTCCCTTATGAGAACTCTGCGTGACAGGGGGAGATTATAGAACCTTGCCTTGCAGCCTACAAGTTTGACGTCATGGATGTTATCTGCAAGCTCCAGTCCCTGGTTGGCATGCTCGAGAACTATGTCTGGGTATTCAAGAAGTTCCTCTGCGAGTTTACCTTCCTTGAAAATTACCAAATCATTGAGAAAATCAACATGAATGGATCTAGCACTATCGTGTGAGAGGAACTTGTCAGCCAGTTTATTTAATTCATCTTGATAATATGTTTCGAAAAATTCTCTCCATATCTCAGGGCTACTTAGCATATGTGGTGTTATCGAAGAACTGTTCTAAAAAATTTCCTAATGGAGATTTTTTATTATAATGCTTGTTTTATGTCTACTTCTGTTTAAACTCTAAGAACTCCGGGTAATTTGACTCTTTGGAAGAGTATTTTGATTTCATTGATAGGGTTGTGCACACTATTTTGGGTAGGCTGGCTTTTTCAATGGCAAAAGTGAATTATATCAGCTCTTAAAATTTGATATGATGGTTAAGGTAAAACTGTTTGCCAATTTCAGGGAGGCGGCTGGAAAAAGAGAGCTGGAGATGAAAGCAACGACTGTGCGGGAAGTAATTGATAGGCTAGCTAGCGAATATCCTGCCATGAAGGATCTTTTCTTCAGAGATGGTGAGCTTCGCGACTATGTACAGATAATGGTAAATGGCAGGCACATAAACCTGCTTGGTGGAGTAGATACAGAACTGGAGGATGACGATGTGGTCGCAATTTTCCCACCTGTGAGCGGTGGTTGATTTGATATCTTTTGAGGAAGCTAGAAGACTCTTTCTTAGCAGAATAAGGAAATTTGGGATGGATGACACGGAAATACTACCTGTTGAAGAAGCACACCTTCGCGTTTCTGCCGAGAGTGTAGCTTCTCCCATTGATATACCTCACTACGATAGAGCAAAAATGGATGGTTATGCTGTGAGATCATCTGCAACGAAGGGAGCATCGAGGAAAACTCCTGTTGAGCTTCTTGTTGGTGAGGAGGTAAGCAATTCAACGTGCGTATGGGTGAATACAGGAGATGCAATGCCAGAGGGGAGCGATGCAGTGGTTAAAGTTGAAGATGTGGTGCTGGATGGCGACGTTGTAAAGATATACCGGGCAGTTAAACCATTCGAGAATGTTGAACGGAAGGGTGAGAAAGTTGGAAGGGGAGATATCATCGTAAGAAAAGGGGATGTACTTAAGGCAGCCCACATAGCACTGCTTAGATCTGCGGGAGTGAGAAAGATCGGAGTATTCAGAAAACCGCGAGTCCTTGTGGTTCCTACTGGTGATGAATTAATCGAACCAAATGATGATCTCGTAGCAGGGAAGATTTTCGAGTCAAATGGTCTGATGATATCGTGCTATATCAGGGAGTGGGGTGGTGAAGCTGTACAATCATCAATTGTAAGAGATGATCCGGTGAAAATAAGGAAAGTTCTAATGAGTAAAGGCTTTGACCTAATCGTTACGACGGGCGGTACATCTGTGGGCAAGCGGGATCACGTATACAGGATTTTATCGGATTGTGGTGAGGTACTTTTCAGGGGTGTTGCTTTACGTCCGGGAAAATCGGCAATAGCAGGTGTTGTTGAATCTACTCCGGTTCTGTCAATGCCTGGCACGCCTGCTGCATGTATATCACTGGCCCATCTTTTCCTTAAACCTGCCATTTACAGGATGCTGAATCGTGGTGGTGAGGTTTCTTTCGAGGTGAAACTGGAAGGGAAAATTATTTCAAAAACTGGCTATACTGATTTTGTTGCAGTATCTGTTGATTTTGATACAATGGCAGCCAGACCTGTTTCGAATGGAGAGCTGGGAATGGTCGATGCCAATGGGTACGTTCTCATTCCGGAGGAAGTAAAGGAGTTTGGTGTTGGAAAAATTATAGTCTATTTAATTTAAAATCGAATAACTACTAAAATTAATTTATAAGGTCATGATTTTTCGAAAACAATTGTCAAACTGGCTTAATATATCCGAAAAAACAAAAATAGCAAAGTTTAAATATTTTGGTGTAGCCCAAACAGGAGAGTATTATAAACAAAAGAAATAAGGGTGACTATCATGGAGAAAACAGAGATTCTTGAAAAAATTAAAGAGGCTGAAAAAAAGGTTGAAGAGAACATTTTGAGTGCTGAAGAAGAGGCCAAGAAAACTATTCTGGATGCAAAGCTTGAAGCTAAGAAGATTATTGAGGATGCAGAAAAGGAAGCAGATAAGATTAGGGCTGAAATTCTTGAAAAGGCAAAGACTGTTATAGAGGATGAGAAGAAGGCCATAAAAGAGAAATGGAACAAGGAAATTTCTGAAACAGAGTCTAAAGGTAAAAGCAATGCTGAGAAAGCTGCTGAGTTTCTATATAATGAGTTTGTAGGGATGGTGGAGCATGCTTAAGCCGGTAAAAATGGTTAAAATTTCTGTAGCGGGTCCCAAAGAGTATCTGGCTACTGTTTCTGACATTCTTCACAAAGTCAATGCAGTGCATATAGAGGATCCTACAGAAGAGGAATATTTCAAGCTTGGTGAACCACTCGAAAAAGCTTCCACCATCTCAAAGAGCCTTGTTCTGCTGAGGAGCTACCTTTCACACCTGAAAATTGATCCCGAGAAGGTAATACCAACTAGGAAATACAAAGCATCCGAAGTGGAAAAGGAAATCCAGAATAAACTTGAGCAGTTCCAGAGTGAGATTGGAACGAGAATAGAGAAGCTGAGGGAATTGAACGAGAGAGTTAAAGCCCTTGAGGAAGAACTTAGGATTATTGAGCCATTGAAAGTACTCGGGATTCCACCGAAACTCCTCAAAGGTTACAAGAATCTGAGATGCTTTGTAGGATTTCTGAAGGAAAATCCATCTGAGAGGATAAGGGAAATTACCTCGGATTTTGTGATTGAGCTCAAAGAGTTCAAGAACGAGTACGTGGGTGTTGTTTTTGTCAAAAAAGAATTTGAAGAGGATGTCTTTAGAGTTCTTCAGGAGTTTGGTTTCAAAGAGCTCCCTGTACCGGATGTAGAGGACTTTGAGGCAAGAATCAAGGATATAGAGAAGGAGAAGGCAACAATAGAGGTAGAAAAGAAGAGCCTTGAAGCAGAACTGGAGGAAATTAAGAAGAAGGAACTTGAATTCATGCTTGCAATGGAGGAATACCTCAGCATTGAACTCGATAAGTCCGAGCTTCCATTGAAGGCTCTGACATCAAAGTATGCTTTTGTGATAGTTGGTTATGTTCCTGCTAAGAAATTCCGCAAGGTCAAGAATGAAATTGAGTCAGTGACAGATGGGAAAGTAACTGTAGAAAAGATTGAAGACAAAGATGACAATCCGCCAACACTACTCAGCAACCCGAAGATTGTGAAAGACTTCGAAACACTCACCACGACATTTGCGGTGCCAAAATATCATGAGATCGATCCAACCCTGTTTGTATCGATATTCTTCCCGATCTTCTTCGGAATGATGCTTGGTGATGTTGGTTACGGTCTCGTGGTCACTCTGCTGTCACTGTATCTCAAGAAGTTATTCAGGTCTGAGGGCATGCAGAAGCTCCTCAACATAGGTGTCTACGTGGGTATTGCATCGATAATATTCGGACTTATATACGGTGAGTGCTTTGGTCCGTTTGTCCACGTTGCGGAGCATGAAGGTGTCACTGAGGTAAGCTGGATGCCACACTTCCTCACAGGTGTGCTTACGAGCATCGGATTGACAGCTGAGAAACTTCACCACATGATAGCATTTGATAGAATTGAGGCGCCTAACATCACTCTGTTGCTCTTCATAACAATCGTTCTCGGGCTTGCGAAAATCATGTTCGGTTTCTCTCTTGGATTCTACAACGTCTACAAGGAACACGGATTGAAGGAAGCAATTCTCGAAAAGGGAACTTGGCTCTTTGGCATGATGGCGATTGCGTGCGGTATCTTCGGATTTGTTACCAACCTTGTAAATGAAGTTCCACCACTTACGACGGTTAACACATTCTTCATGATTGGTCCAGTGTTCCTTGCAATATGGCTGGTGCTCTTCCTGAAAGCAGAAATTCCGAAGATGGGTGGTATTGGGGTTGTTCTTGGAATTGAACTGTTGACATGGTTCGGACAGACAATCAGCTACGCTCGATTGCTGGCAGTCGGTCTGTCTTCGGTGTATATTGCATACGTTATAAACTTCATGGGAATAAAGATGCTTCCAGAGAAGCTGGGATTCATCGGTGTAGTAATCGGTGTAATTGTGCTGATCATTGGACACATAGTCAACACTTTGCTGGGTATCATGGACCCAGGTATACAGTCCTTGCGTCTCCACTATGTAGAGTTCTTTACCAAGTTTGTTGAAGGTGGCGGTAAGTTGTTCAAGCCGTTTGGAAGAATTAAGAGGTTTATAGAGGAGTAGGAGGTGGAAAAAGTGGCGGAAGCATTGATTAGTGATGAGGCATTTATAAAAGGCTGTGCGGCAATAGGTGCAGGATTGGCTGTAGGTTTGGCAGGTATTGGTGCTGGAGCCGGTGAAAGCGGTATCGGAGCAGCTGCAGTAGGTGCAATCTCAGAGGATAGAGGATTCCTTGGACTTGGTCTGCTGTTCACAGTTATCCCAGAAACCATAGTGATCTTCGGTCTCGTCATTGCGTTCATACTGATGTTCGCCTACTGAACCCCTTAATCTTTTTAGGGTTATGAACGTAGGCGAAGCGATATTCAGGTGGCTGGAAAAGAAAATAGTCACTGAGAAAAACATAGAGAGGTTCGTGAAGTACTACTGGCTGATATCGACATTTCGCCTCGCGCTGGGCTTTACAATAATGTTGCTGATATTGCTTGCGGGGTATGAATTTGAAGATTTGTTGCCTAAATAAGTGGGATTTGATGTTTGGGGAAAATGATGTTTGAAATTAGGAGGTGGAAAAAGTGGCGGAAGCATTGATTAGTGATGAGGCATTTATAAAAGGCTGTGCGGCAATAGGTGCAGGATTGGCTGTAGGTTTGGCAGGTATTGGTGCTGGAGCCGGTGAAAGCGGTATCGGAGCAGCTGCAGTAGGTGCAATCTCAGAGGATAGAGGATTCCTTGGACTTGGTCTGCTGTTCACAGTTATCCCAGAAACCATAGTGATCTTCGGTCTCGTCATTGCGTTCATACTGATGTTCGCCTACTAAATCTTTTTACAAGAGGAGCGGGACTACGATGCCACTCGATGTACTGATCGAGGAAATTTACAAGAAAGGCGAGGAGCAAGTCAAGAAAATCAAGGACGAGGCAGGGAAGGAAGCAGAGAAGATAATCGCTGATGCCAAGGAAAAGGCAGAGGAAATACTCAAGAAAGCAAAGGAGGATGCAGAGAAGGAAGCAGAGAGGTTGAAAAAACAGGAGGTCTCTTCAGTTAACCTGGAGATGAAGAGACTCCTACTTAACAAGAGGAAAGAAGTTCTGGAGATGGTATTTGGGCTAGTGGAAGAAAAGATCAAGTCTATGGATCCTGAAACCAGGAAGAAGCTACTGGCCACTCTGATAAAGAAGAATGCCTCTCCAGGAATGGTGGTTTACTCTAACAAGGATGACGAGGAGATTGTTAAGGAGATCATCAATGAAGTTGGTGATCTCTCGTACGGTGGTAACATCGATTGCATTGGTGGAGTGATTTTAGAAAGCGCAGATGGGGAGGTGAGGATTAACCTTACCTACGATGAAATGCTACAGCAGCTCTACGAGCAGAAGATGAGCGAAGTATCTAAAATCCTGTTCGGGGAGTGAAACCGATGTTCTCGTTCGGAAAGAATGCACAGTGGGCGTATATCGTTGCAAGGGTTCGAGTGATGAAAAGGAATTTGATACCCTCAGAGGAATTCAGAAAACTGTTGAACATGGACTTCCACGAAGTTGTAAGGTATCTGGAGGAGACACAGTACAAGAAGGAAATTGATGAACTATCTTACAAATACACGGGTCCGAGACTCATGGATTACGCTCTATCCTTGCATCTATTTAGAACATACAAGCGTATAGTTGATGTCTCATTTGGGCTGGCAAAGGAACTGATCCTGGAGTATCTCAAGAAGTGGGACGTTTGGAACATAATTAACATTCTCAGGGGTAAGCTTGCCAACGTTCCGGTAGATGAAATTGAGGAAACGCTTGTCCCTGTCGGTGAATTTGACTACGAGTTCTACAAGTCACTGCTGGTCAAGGATGTTGATGAGATCGTCAAATCGTTTGACAGGACTCCATACTATGAGACTCTCTCCAAAATAGGCTCAGCACCTCTGAGCGAGATAGAGGATGAGCTTTACAAGATATACTATTCAAGGATAATAAGAATGACTCCTGCAGAACAGGCTTTGAAACTCTTCGTTGACTTCGTCCGCATGGAGATTGATATCAAGAACATTAAAACGATACTAAGACTGAAGATGGATGATGTATCTCCTGAAGAAATAATGACCAGGATAATTCCTGGAGGCTACCAGCTTGACGTGGATGAGGCAAGAAAGCTTGCAGCAATGCCAATGGACGAACTGACAAAGTCTCTGGAAGGTTACTGGTTCTGGAAGGGAATAGAACTTAACGGAAGCTTCTCAAGAGTTGAGATCAATCTGGATAGTTTGTGGATTCACGAGGTCGCAAAAAGATCAAACAGCTATCCACTGTCAATAATCCCAGTCCTGCACTACATGAATCTTAAGAAGATCGAAGCCGACAACCTGAGGATTATTGGATGGGGTAAATGGGAAGGCTTGCCTAATGAAATTATAGAAGAACAGCTGGTGATTGTATGAGCAAGATTACAGTAATTGGTGATCCAGATTTCAACCTTGGGTTCAGGCTTGTAGGGATCAGGAACGTTATCGATGTTGAAGATGAGAGTAAGTTGCCTGAGATTATAGAGGAAGTTCTTGGAGAAAAGGGAATTGTAGTAATTAAGTATGATTTTTATAAGAATTTGCCAGTACCTCTTAAAATCAGAATAGAGGAAAGCCTTGAGCCCACGTTTGTAAAGGTGGGTGGTGAGGCTGGAGTTGAGGAACTTAGAGATAAGATAAGAAGGGCGATAGGTGTTGACCTATGGAAGTGAAAACAGCAGGTATGGTAGGTGAAGTTTACCGAGTTTCAGGACCGCTCGTCGTAGCTGAAGGATTGAAGGCAAGAATGTACGACGTGTGCAGAGTAGGAGAAGAAGGTTTGATGGGTGAAGTTGTAGGTCTCGTAGGGAACAAGGCATTAATCCAGGTATACGAGGATACCTCGGGTGTTAAGCCCGGAGATAAGGTCGAGAACACTGGAATGCCACTTAGCGTTGAACTTGGACCGGGACTGATTAAGTCGTTCTATGATGGAGTTCAGAGGCCACTCCCAGCTTTGAAGGATGCAAGTGGTGACTTTATTGGAAGAGGTATTTACGTTCCGGGACTTGACAGAAAGACGAAGTGGGAGTTCAAGCCAACGGTTAGAAAGGGTGATAAGGTTAAGGGTGGAGACATAATAGGTACTGTTCAGGAAACTGATCTTGTTGAGCACAAGATTCTTGTCCCTCCAAAGATCGGTGAGAGAGTAATTGACGAGATTTACGAGGGTAGCTTTACTGTAGAAGATACAATTGCTGTCCTTGATGATGGTACTGAGCTTAAGCTCTACCACAAGTGGCCTGTTAGAGAAGCCAGACCATATGTTGAGAAGCTCCCACCGTTAATCCCGCTTATCACGGGACAGAGAATTCTCGACACACTCTTCCCGGTTGCTAAGGGTGGTACCGCAGCCATCCCTGGTCCATTCGGTAGTGGTAAGACCGTTACGCAGCACCAGCTTGCTAAGTGGAGTGATGCTCACATAGTTGTCTACATTGGTTGTGGTGAAAGAGGAAACGAGATGACAGAGGTTCTTGAAGAATTCCCAGAGCTGATTGACCCGAGAAGTGGTAAGCCACTCATGGAGAGAACTGTGCTGATTGCAAACACCTCGAACATGCCGGTAGCTGCAAGAGAAGCTTCGGTTTACACAGGTATTACAATTGCTGAGTACTTCAGAGACATGGGTTACGACGTAAGTATCATGGCTGACTCAACATCAAGATGGGCTGAGGCAATGAGAGAAATTTCCGGTCGTCTGGAAGAGATGCCCGGTGAAGAAGGTTATCCAGCTTACCTTGCCTCAAGACTTGCGGAGTTCTATGAGAGAGCAGGAAGAGTTAAGACACTTGCCGGCAACGTAGGAAGTGTTACGGTTATCGGAGCAGTTTCACCACCTGGTGGTGACTTCTCTGAGCCTGTTACACAGAACACACTCCGTATCGTGAAGGTGTTCTGGGCTCTTGACGCAAAGCTTGCTGCAAGAAGACACTTCCCGGCCATCAACTGGCTGCAGAGCTACAGCCTGTATGCCGATGTACTGAGCGAGTGGTTTGAGGAGAATGTTGCTCCTGACTGGTCAGAGTTGAGAAGATGGGCAATGGGTGTCCTGCAGGAAGAAGCAGACCTGCAGGAAATCGTACAGCTTGTTGGTAGTGATGCACTGCCAGAATCTCAGAGAATCTTGCTTGAAGTTGCGAGACTCATCAGAGAAGTATACCTCCAGCAGTATGCATACCACCCGGTTGACACATTCTGTTCGCCACAGAAGCAATATGACTTGCTGAAGGCCATCAAGGAAGTCAATGATATGTTCTACAAGGCGCTCGAAGCAGGAAAGCTTGTCGATGAGATCATCGGCGTGCCAGGATTGGAAGAGTTCGCAAGAGCAAAGTTTGAAGAGGACTACAAGACGGCTCTGCAGAATGCATTGGAGAAGATTAGAAAAGCCTTGTTGGAGGAGTGATATAGATGAAGGAGTATAAGACGATAAAACAAATTTCTGGTCCCCTTATTTTTGTTGAAAAGACCGAGCCTGTATGTTATGGTGAGCTCGTCACGATAACACTGCCAGACGGTTCAACAAAGAGAGGTCAGGTGCTCGACACATCAAAAGATGTTGTCGTTGTCCAGGTCTTTGAAGGTACGAGAGGTATCGACACATCATCTTCGGTCAGATTTACCGGAGACATCATCAGGCTCTCATGTTCAAAGGACATGCTTGGAAGAGTTCTCTCTGGAGCTGGAGACCCAATAGACGGTGGTCCAAAGATTGTGCCTGAAGAGAGAAGAGAAATCATCGGTGCTGCTATAAACCCCTATGCAAGAGAATATCCGAGAGAATTCATCCAGACCGGTATCTCGGCTATTGACGGAATGAACACACTTGTCAGAGGTCAGAAGCTGCCAATTTTCAGTGGTTCAGGTCTGCCGCACAACGACATTGCTCTGCAGGTTGCTAGACAGGCAAAGGTTAGAGGAGAAGGTGAAGAGTTCGCTGTCGTCTTCGCAGCTATGGGTATTACAAACGAAGAAGCTTATCAGTTCATGAAAGACTTCGAGAGAACTGGTGCTCTTGAGAGAGCAGTCGTTTTCCTGAACCTTGCAGACGACCCAGCTATTGAGAGACTGCTCACACCTCGTATGGCTCTTACGGCAGCTGAGTTCCTTGCATACGAATATGACCTGCACGTCCTCGTTATCCTGACAGACATGACAAACTACTGTGAAGCTTTGAGAGAAATCTCGGCTGCCAGAGAAGAAGTTCCAGGTAGAAGAGGTTATCCGGGTTACATGTACACGGACCTTGCAACCATCTATGAGAGAGCTGGCCGTATCAGAGGAAGAAAGGGTACAATTACGCAGATGCCAATCCTTACAATGCCCGGTGACGACATCACACACCCGATTCCTGACCTGACAGGATATATCACAGAGGGACAGATCGTTCTGAGCAGAGAATTGCACGCTAAGGGTATCTATCCGCCAATCAACGTGCTGCCATCACTCAGCAGATTGATGAAGGAAGGTATCGGTGAAGGTAGAACAAGAGATGACCACGTACAGTGGAACGACCAGATGTATGCCGCATACGCAGAGGGTGTTGATCTCAGAGGTCTCGTAGCAATCGTCGGTGAAGAAGCACTTTCAGAGAAAGACAGAAGATATCTCAAGTTTGCAGACGAGTTCGAGAGAAGGTTTGTACAGCAGGGCAAGTACGAGGACAGAGACATCGAATACACACTCGACCTTGGATGGGAACTCCTCGCAATGCTCCCAGAGAGCGAACTCACCAAGATCGAGAAGAAGTATATCGAGAAGTACCACCCAGCTTACAAGAAGAAGGCACAGGCCAAGGAAGCTGCTGAGGCAGCAGCCTAATCTTCTTCTTTTTTCTAAACGGGTGAAACCATGGCAGACATACAACCAACAAGAATGGAGCTAATAAAGCTCAAAAGAAGAATCAAAATGGCAACAAGAGGACATGCACTGCTAAAGATGAAAAGAGACGGTCTTATAATGGAGTTCAGAGAAATCCTCGAGGAAGCTAAAGAGGTCATGGGTGGCATGGTTGAAAAGTACAACAAGGCACAGGAAAAAATGGCAATGGCAAAGGCTGTGGATGGTGTTGTAGCAGTTAAGTCTGTTGCTATCTCTCGTCAGCAGGAACCAAAATTTGTAATGAAGAAAAAGAACATAATGGGTGTTGTCGTTCCAGTAATTAAGAGAGAGAAGGTAAGAAAGAAAGTTAGCGAAAGAGAATACGGTGTGATAGCCACAACAGCAAGAATTGACGAAGCTGTTGCTGCATACGAGGAGCTTGTAGATGCGATTCTCGAAGTTGCAGAAATTGAAACCACCGTCAAAAGACTGATTGATGAAATTGAAAAGACCAAGAGGAGAGTTAATGCTCTTGAATACCGTGTAATCCCAAGAATGCAGGAAGCTGCACGCTATATTACCTTCAGGCTTGAAGAGATGGACAGAGAAAACATAGTTAGACTGAAGAAGATCAAAGCAAAGATGGCTGCACGAGAATAATTATTTGACTCTCATTTCTTTTATCTAACTATGGACCTTAAGGATCTTCAGAATATTGTTATCCGTTTTAGGGATGAGAGAGACTGGAAGAAGTTTCACAATCCAAAGGATCTTGCTGTTTCTATCTCTATTGAGGCAGGCGAACTTCTTGAACACTTTCAATGGGTTGGTGAAGGCGAAGTCTGGAAGGTTGCGGAAAACAAGAAGAAAGAAATTGCTGAAGAAATGGCTGACATTCTTATTTACTTGCTTTATCTTGCCGACGCAATAGGAATTGACATGGAGGAAGAATTTCATAGAAAGGTTAAAAAGAATGCAGAGAAATACCCGGTTGAGAAAGCAAAGGGCGTTGCAAAGAAGTATACGGAGCTATAGTTAAAGCTTTAGAACCATTCTAATCCAGTGCCCCCAGCTTCCCTTTTCTCTGAACCCTATCTTTTCGTAAAACTTCTTTGCCCTGTAATTGGTCGCTCCAACCCACAGCTCGGCAATATCTCTTCCTTCGCTCCTCAGATATTCTAGGCCTTTGGCAACAAGTGCTCTGCCAACTCCCTTTTGCTGCCATCCTGGATGTACAAAAATTTCATGAATCTCCCCAACCACTCTATCCTCAAAAGAGCTAAACCAGTTTGCATCACATCCTATAAATCCGACTGGCCTATCCACTTCCGCAACGAACACTCCGCTGGAGTCTCTTCCCATTAACCATCTAAAATAGTTTTTAATCTCTTTATTGGTTGTATAGGCGTACTGCTCCAGACCTCTGTATGCTTCTTTGTATATTTCGACAAAATGTTTTTGATCGTCTCTAGTGGCATTTCTGATTTTCAAATCCACAAAAACACATATTTATTTTCTGTCTTTTAAACTCTACGATGATGCAGGTGGTTGATTTATTGAAAAAGCTCGTGGAAATTCCGTCACCTTCGGGGCATGAAGATGAAATAGTGGAATTTTTGGCGAATATGCTTGATGAGATGGGGTTTGATGCGATTATTCAGGAAAGTGAAGTCAGGAACATTATTGTTAATCCTGAAGCCTCAGTATGGGTTGTAACCCACATGGATACTGTTCAGACCAAATCCCAATTCCGTTTTGATGGGTTTTATGCTTATGGAACTGGCGTCTGTGATGCAAAGGGTAGTATTGCAGCAATTCTTATTGCTCTTGAGAAAATTGACCGACTGAATATCGGGATAGCTCTATTCTCTGATGAGGAGGAGAATGGAAGAGGATCCAAACTTTTTATCAGGGAATACACTCCTGAGAAAGCAATTGTCATGGAACCAACCTCGCTAAAAATTGCAAACACCCACTATGGCTCACTTGAAGTTATTGTTGAAATTGCTGGAGTTTCTGCCCACGGCTCATTGCCGGAATATGGTGATAACGCCATTGAAAAAGCCATCGGGCTTATCAATGAAATTAAATCCGTCGATTTTACTGGAAAATTCTCCATTCAGGAGATGGTTGGTGGAAGTGATGAATATGTAATTCCAGACTACTGCAAACTCAGACTTGACTTTGTTTTCCCGCCGGATGTCAGGGCTGCTGAGCTAAGAGATATGATTGTACGGGTTGCCAGGAAGTACGGAAATGCTGAGATTGTGGAAGAATCTGATGGTTTCATCGAAGAAAACCTGGATGTTTTAGAAAAAGCGTTGAGAAAGTCCGGGATTGGGGTAGAATATACGGAAATGCACTCATGGACGGATGCAATCAATTTGAAGAATGCTGGCTGCAGGGTTGTGGTATGGGGGCCTGGAGAACTACACAACTGTCATACTGAGAGGGAAAGGGTGGCAATAGATGAAATCGTGAAGGCTGCAAACGTTCTAATTAATCTGAACGAGATTGTCAGGGGAAGTATCTAAACTCTGCAACTTCTTCGTACTTCTCAACCTCAACACTCCTCGTTTTCTTTCTGCTCAGTATGATTTCTAGTACTTTCATGGCTCCAATTCTGTTTAGGGGCTGGTTATTGTTACCACACTGATAGCTGTACGTACATTTCGGGCAACCATCGATACGGTTGCAATCGCAGTTTTTGAGAACTTCATAGGATATTTCGAAAGCTCTTCTGAGCCTTTTAAAGAGCAATTTGCTCAAACCCGAACCGCCAAGGGTGGCATCGTAGACAAAGATGTCTCCTTCTGGTGTTGAAATTCCGCCCATCTGCTGACTTCCGCCACCTGTTAGAACATCGCTCGACTCTATCAGTACATGCTCTAGGGCGTGGAAAGTACCAGCAAAGAAGTCCTCGTAATCCATTGGTTCCGGGAAGGGAGCGGCGAAGATGAAGCCCTTGGTTGCGAAAGTGTAGCTCACAGGCTCGTCAAGATAGCGAACCCTCTTTTTCTCCCTTGAGAACATGTCTCTCTCAATGTAGCCGTAAACGCTTATGGTAATCTCGAGGGAACAGTATGCCGCATCGACAACATCGCTCCTTCTTTCCTCAACCTTTGTGATGCGGGGAAGGGAGGTGTAAAGCGGATCTGTAATTTCGCTGCCATGGGTGTAGCTCTCTAAAACAGCCTCTTTCTTAACCAAATCCAGTGAAATGCTGCGCAGTCTCTCTCCGTTGTGTATGATTATACTTCCTGGGAAGAGTTCTTTTAGCGCTATTGGCAGTGTTCTCTCGCCTATTATCCTTTCATCTTTTATCATGCTCACAGCTTCACCTATGCCCCTCATGCTGAAACTCGAAAGGAATCTGGCAGCGTCGCTTGATGGAAGATACATTCCGTCTACTTCCACAACAAGACCCTTCTGTTTTAGCCACTCCATCGCGTTTCTCCACTCGGGTTTGATTTCTGATTCAAACAGGGGCATTTCCATACACATTGAGAGAAGCTGATACTTCATGACCTCTTCATTCAGCTTTTCCGCATAGCTGAAGTTCTCATCTTTAAAGTAGTCCTCTGGCTTTGTTTTGTAATACGTACTTATTGAATCGTCTTCTCGCAGAAGAAGGATTCCTATGCTTTCCTGACCTTTTCTTCCTGCTCTACCCACTCTCTGAAGGAACTGGGAATAGCTGACAAGTTCAGAGACAACGGCATCAACATCTCCTATATCAATTCCAAGCTCAAGCGTTGGAGTGGCAACAACAACCTTGATCTTTCCTTCCTTGAATGCTTTCTCCACGCTTTCTCTGACTTCTTTAGGCAAACCGCTTTTATGCACTGCAGCCCTTATACCTTCTCTGTTCAGAACCCATGCTGCAGTCTCAACACTCTTGTAGCTGTTCCCGAAAATTAGGAGCTTTTTGTCAGGGATTGATTTCGCTATGTCTTTGATGGACGCATAGATACTGGGAGTATAACGCATGATAAAGTGCAAGACACCCTTTCGGTGTTCGCCATGGACGTGAACGAATTTTCTTTCAAAAAGCTCTTCAGCGAAATCTCTAGCATTTGCAATTGTTGCTGAAGCGCAAGCAATCTGGAAATCTGAAAATCTCGAGAGTCGAGCTACTAGATAGTACATGTTCGATCCAAGCAACCCGATATAGCTGTGAAGCTCATCCACAGCAAGGAATCTGAGCTCGTCCACAAACTTTCTGAATGCTGGAGTATTTCTCAGGTGATAATCTATCATGTCTGGGTTTGATAGAATAATGTCTGCTTTTCCGCTAAAAACAGATCTCCTCTCCTGCTGAGAGGAATCCCCATCGAATCTTACTGCCTCGAGGCCAAGGGACGAAGCATAGTATTTCAGCTTTGTTTCTTGGTCTCTGGCTAAAGCCTTTGTAGGGTAGATGATAATACCTTTACCTCCATCCAGTGCAAGTCTCTCCAGTATAGGGATTGCAAAAGCCTCTGTTTTCCCGAAGCCGGTGGGGGCAGTAATAACAACGTTTTTGCCCTTTCTGAGCTCTTCTATAGCCTCTTTTTGAAAAGGATAGAGTTTTTCTATACCTCTCCATCGCAAAGCTTTCTCAAGAGTTTTTGGAAGGTTCAATTCCTCGATTGGTATATTTGGATGGGGGTTAAAAGGCTGAAAAACTTTGTAAAGAACTATTTCATCGTCTGTGTCGAACAGGGGTTTCAGTTCTTTCTTACCGGAAACCTGAAGAAGTAATTTGATGTTTTTCTTTCTTGTACTCTCTCTTTTGCATATACATCTCTTCTTGAGTCTCCCGCATGTTGGGCAGAACAAGTCATCGATCATTCTTCATTGCGTTGAAAAAATCGGATTTAATTAATTGTGGGTGGGGTGAAAATATTAGTAAATCAATCTCTGAACAGGCATTATGAGTATGTCTCTCGCACCAATTCTCTTAAGTTCTTCAACTACTTCGAACAGCTTATTTTCAGGAACCACGACGTGAACAGCAAGCATCGTGTCATCTGACTCAACTTTCATGACAGTTGGACCTTTCAAACCAGGAACAATCTGTTTGACCTTCTCGAGGGCATCTGCCGGGACATTCATCATAAGATACATCATTCCCCTAGCGTTTATAACACTCTGAATAGCTGTAACAAGAGCTCTCACTCCAAAACTATCTTTGCGCTCCTTGTTTGCAATCAGCACGGCTTCAGTTTCAAGAACCCTGTCTATAACTTCGAGCCTGTTCATGCGGAGTGTTGTGCCGGTAGAGGTGAGATCAAGGATCGCATCAGCCACACCTATGTGCGGAGCGTTCTCACACGCTCCACTCACCTCTACAATCTCTACGTTGACACCTTTTTCTTTGAAGTAATTCTCAGCAATTCTGCTGAATTCAGTAGCAACTCTTTTACCTTCAAGATCTTCTACACTTTTAATTCCAGAATCGGATGGAGCAGCAACCACCAGTGAGGCTCTCCCAAATCCGAGCTTAAGCAGGACTTCAACATCAACACCTGACTCGACAACCATATCATAACCGGTAATACCAGCATCTGCAGCGCTCATGGCTACATATCTGGGAATATCCTTTGCTCTTGCCAGGAGTACATTAATATCTGGATTGTTTGTGGATGCAACGAGCCTTCTACCTGAATTCTCGATCCTAATTCCAGCTTGAGCGAGCAAATCCACTGTTGGCTGGCTCAGTCTGCCTTTATTGGGTATGGCGATGATCATCTGCAAAGTGCTGGTGGACGTAGCATAAAATATTATCTGAGAATGTGTTATGATGGGTGCTTGAATGAAGTAATTTTCAGAAAGTGTGGGAAGTTGGATTCCTTTTTCGATGAGAAAGATGGCAATGTCTAAAAAGTCCGGCCTCTGTTGCTCTACTTTATCAGTCCGAAATTCTTTTGTTCAAGTCTTTCGACATCTTTTCACGCAAAGCTTAAATAAAGATGGACTCCAAACTTCCGAGTCGGAGGTGTCTGTAATGGGGACAGTAAAACCCGCATACATCAAAGTCATCGCGTTGGAATTGTTGAGGAGATATCCGGATTTGTTTACTGGAGACTTTGACGAGAATAAGAAACTCGTATCGCAGCTCACAAACATACAGAGCAAGAGGGTAAGGAACAGGGTTGCGGGCTATATAACAAGAAGGGTCAACCGAGGGTTGGTGAATGTTTGAGGGTGTAATCCCGGCCCTCGTCACACCTTTTAAGGAAAATCTCGAAGTAGACTATAAGGGCATCGATAGAAACCTTGAATATCTTGAGAAGCACGTTGATGCACTGGTTCCAGCAGGAACAACGGGTGAGGCAGCAACCCTCAGTTATGCAGAGCATATAGAGGTCGTAAGATACGTTGCCGAAGTTTCGAATGTTCCTGTTATAGGTGGTGCTGGCTCCAATTCTACTAGAGAAGCTCTTTTTCTTGCTAAGGAGGTAGAAAAGGCTGGAGCAGATGCGGCAATGTTTGTAACCCCTTACTACAACAAGCCGAACAGCGAAGGGTTATATCAGCACTATAAGACGATTGCAGAATCAATTTCAATCCCGGTAATTATCTACAACGTGCCCAGCAGAACTGGAGTCAACGTCACCCCGGAGCTTGTTGAAAGGCTGGCGGAGATTGACAACATTGTGGGAATCAAGGAAGCGAGCGGAAATCTGAAGCAGATCTCCGAGATGATTAGGAGAACCGCTGATAAGAACTTTATCCTACTATCTGGAGATGACTTTCTGACATTACCCATCCTTCTGCTTGGTGGTAAGGGTGTAATTAGTGTTGCAGCAAATGTGGCACCGCATTTAATGAAGGAAATGTATAACGCATTTAAGAGTGGAGATATTGGGAAGGCAAGGGAGTTGCATTACAAGCTTATGCCCCTCTTTGAAGTCCTCTTCATAGATACAAATCCCATACCTGTCAAGAAAGCTCTGGATCTTATGGGGCTGGCAGCTGGAAAACCCCGCCTGCCCCTAGTTGAGCTTGATGAAGAAAAAACCGCAAAACTGAAATCTGTGCTACAATCTCTTGATCTGATATGATTAGGGTAGCCGTAACTGGAGCAGCAGGAAGAATGGGTAGGCTTGTTGTTCAGAACGTCGTTAACGACGAAGAAACTGAGCTAGTTCAGGCTTTTGATGTTAGGGAAGTTGGAAAGGATGCAGGAGAGCTTGCAGGTGTAGGTAGGATTGGTGTAGAGATTACTCACGCATCTGAGATGGAAAAGGTCCTTGATGCAGACGTTCTTATTGATTTTACTGTTGCTGATGCTGCTGTTGAGAATATACGGATTGCCTCGCAGAAAGGAGTCAAACTTGTTGTTGGAACCACTGGCTTTACGGAAGAACAGAGGAAATTGATAGAGGAATACTGCAGGAATGTGCCGGCTGTAATCACACCCAATTTTAGTGTTGGTGTAAACGTATTTTGGAAGCTTATTGAGTTTGCTGTTAAGTATCTCAGCGAGTATGATATTGAGATTGTTGAGATGCACCATCGCTTCAAGAAAGATGCGCCAAGTGGAACAGCTGTTAAGGCTGCAGAAGTGCTGGTAAATGCTCTTAAGGAAATGGGGATCGAAAGAAAAATCGTGCATGGAAGATCGGGCATATGCCCTAGAGGTGACGAAATAGGTGTTTTCGCTGTTAGGGGTGGAGACGTAGTTGGAGACCATACTGTCTATTTCATTGGAATGGGTGAGAGAATTGAAATTACTCACAGAGCCCACAGCAGGCAGGCTTTTGCTGGTGGAGCTCTTAAAGCTGCCAAATGGGTTGCAAAGGTAGACAAGCCGGGAATATATGGAATGGATGATGTTCTTGGACTTTAAAAACTGAAATTTAGAAAACTTTTTTACCCATTATTTTACTTTGAATTGCGGTTTAACTTGAGGTAAGGTTTGATTGGAAGCTGGATAAAGGTGAGTATCATGGAAGATGCCATTCATGATAGCAAGGGTGGAGTAACAATCAACATTGATGTTTCCCCAGGCGCCAAAAAAACCGAAGTGCCGGCAGGCTACAATGAATGGAGAAAATCCATAGTTGTGAGGATAAAGAGTCCTCCCAAGGATGGTAAGGCGAATACAGAGATAATAAAGGAGTTCGAAGCGATATTTGGAAGCAAGGTCGAAATAATCAGAGGTCAAACATCCAGCCAGAAGGTTTTGTTTGTGCACGGTGTTTCCAAGGAAAAAGCCCTTGAATTACTCAGAGGTAAAATGGGGAAAGATTGAGAAAAGATTGAGATAAGTAGAAATGATTGAGGCAGAGGAGTTTATTCAGCTTAGAAAACTGATTGAAGAGTTGATTGATAGATCGGAGAATGGAGCTGTAATTGTTGTTGAAGGATTAAAGGATGTTGTTGCTTTAAGAGATCTCGGAGTTAGAGGGGAGATATTGACTTCTTCTGGCATGTCAGATGCTGATCTCGTTGATGTTGTTGGAAGAAGAGAGGTTATCATTCTCACCGATTGCGATAGAAGGGGTAAGCAGATAGAGAAGAATCTTGTGAGTAAATTCCTGTCCTGGGGAGTTACACCCGATACCGAGCTTAAAAAGAAGATATTTGCTTTAGTCCGCAAGGACATCACGACTGTTGAGAGTCTTGCAGGTTACTATGTGAGGGTAGAGAGGGAGCTCAGGCTTTAGCCATTTATGTATATGTAGGCAACTGAGCTATACTTTAGCAAACTTTAAATTCCAGCAAATTAACTGCCGTTGTGGAGGGGCAAGCTTACGCTGCGGGAACGGTTATAAATGCTCTTGCAACGGGTATTGGATGTGCCTTTGGACTGGATCTCAGAACAAAAGTAACCATATCTTTTGAGGAAGATTTGAGGGAAAATGTAGTCTATGAGAATGGAGAGCAGACAGAAAACCCCATTGTGGATAGAGTCATGGCCTCCTTCGGGGAAAAAGGTGTTGTTAGAATTGAGAGTGAAATCCCAAGGGGAAGCGGGCTTGGAAGCAGCAGCGCATTCATGAATGCTTTGCTTACCGCACTTTTCAAGGCTACGCATCAGGAGCTTGACGCTTTTCGCATACTGACATCCAATGCCCGATTATCTCTTGAAATGGGGATAAGCTATACTGGAGCATTTGATGATGCTTCAGCATCTTTGCTGGGTGGTTTTGCTGTCTCAAACAATACAAAGATGAGGTTGTTGAAGTGGGAAAAGATAGAGGGAGATGCCATAGTGTTAATTCCGCCATGGAAGAGGGGTGAAGTCTCACTTGAAAGAATAAGAGAAAATACTAAGCTTGTTGAAATGGCTGTGAATGAAGCGATAAATGGAAACTACAGGCTTGCAATGATTTACAACTCGAAGCATTACTGCAGGGTTTTGGGATATGCTTACGAGCCTATTGAGAAAGCTGAAAAGCTCAACGTCTCTGCGGGACTTTCCGGAAACGGACCAACTTACGTTGCTTTTGGAAGCAGGGATGAAATAAAAGAGCTTGAAAACATCTGGAGCGAATATGGGGAGATCATCAGGACAAAGCTTGTTACTGAGCCCGCTGAAAACGTAACTGTTCCGGAACATCTCTTTATTGATTGATCACCCCATGTGACAGCACGATGTGCAGCTGTAGGTTGACGGTGGAGGTAAGCCCCTTTCTTCGTGGCATGCGATGCAGCTTTCAATGTCGTAGCTCACGTTTTTATAAACCGCGTTTGGCGTATCTATTCCGTATTTTTCAAGCAACTCACCAAGTCTGAGCACTTCATCACTTCCAACCAGAACGTAAACCCCGTCGTCAGTTTTTACGACTGCTGTAGGGATGTACTGCAATCTTACCATTTTCATGACCATTAAACTTCTGGCTGAGCAGTTTTCGATGTCTTTAACATTGCAGAAGTCAAATTCCACTTCTTTTACTTCAGAGGCGAGTAAATTCATGTATGGTTTTACCTGCTGACACGAAAAGCAATTTGGACTGTAGTAATAATATATTCTGACATTTTTTCCTTCAGCATTATCTGTTACAGTATTGTTTAACGTATCCTTGTCCACATAATCTTTTGATAAACATCCAGCTAAAACTATGGAAATCGCCAGGATTGTAAGCAATGTAAGTATGGGTTGATTAAATTTCATATTGCCCAGTTAAACAGATCTAATAAAAACGTTCCTCGTGGGTGATTTCTCAGTCCAAACCCCGCAAGCTATTCGTAACGCAGAGCTTCTATGGGTTCAAGATTTGAGGCTTTCCATGCAGGATACAGACCGCTGAGAAGTGCTGTTGCAACACCAAAAAGTATCCCCTCAAAGATGTAGAGTATGGATGATGGAGCCAGAACGTATTTTGCTGATTGAAGCACAATCATGCAGATTGCATACCCTCCTGCAAGACTCAGGGCACCACCAATAATGCTTCCAGTAATCCCGAGGATTAATGCCTCGAGCAGGAAAATTTTAAGGATTGTCTCCCTGTATGCTCCTATTGCTCTCATAACTCCAATCTCTTTGGTTCTCTCAAGGGTTGACATCAGCATTATGTTCAGGATGCTGACTCCAGCAACGAGCAGTGACACACCAGCGATTGCCATCAGGAATATCGTTACTTGCTTGAATACTTCGTCAATTCTTTCTAAAATGATTCGCATCTCGAAAATAGAGACTTTCTCCTCTCTTGAATTGATTATCTTGTCAACGGACTCTTTAAACAGCTCAATGTCACTTATGTCTTTTACCTTTACTATGACCATCGAATACTCTTCATCGTAAAGCCTGTTGAAGTCGTCGATGGATATAAAAATGGCGTTATTGGGGTTTATGTCGAATCTAGCTCCTTCTTCCCTGAGAATTGCCGAGACTCTGAATTCTCTGCCATCTATCTTTATCTTGCTACCAACTCTAACTCCAAACCTTTCAGCAACACCACTTCCAACGACACAGTGACCCTTCAGTCTAATTGATCCCTTTTCTGCCTTAAAAAGATCTTCAACCGAATCTTCTTCCATTCCATATACTACACTGTATCCTTTCTTTGATTTGTACTCTACAACACTTTGATGGCTTTTAATGGGGAAGTATTTGTCCACGTAAGGTATTTTTTCCATTTTAAACACAATTTCTTTACTGATTGAGGTGTATCCATGAGAATAAGAGGGAATTACAATAATCTCGTTTGCAACATCCTCAAAGCCCTCTAGGACGGTAGCTTTCAAGCTCTCTCCAAATATTCCTATAGATGCGACGGCCATGACACCTATTATTATCCCGAGCATTGCGAGGAAACTCCTCGCTTTATTTCTCATCAGGTTTCTTCTTGCAAGTTCGAAGTACATCTTACTCCTCCAGCATACCGTCCCTAATTCTCACAACTCTGTTCGCATATTCGGCGATAGAGGGATCGTGGGTTACGAGCACAACTGTAACTCCTTTTTCGATATTCAGATTCTTTATTATATCCATTACAGCCTTCCCGCTCTTTGTGTCAAGATTTCCAGTTGGTTCGTCGCAGAGCAGAATTGATGGGTTGTTGGCAAGGGCTCTGGCTATTGCTACACGCTGCTGCTGACCTCCGCTAAGCTCCTTTGGCTTTCTGTTTATCTCCTTTTCAAGTCCAACAAGAGCAAGCAATTCTTTCGCTTTTCTCTCCCTTTCTGCTCTTGATACATTCTTGAAGATCATTGGCAGCTCCACATTCTCAAAAGCAGTGAGGGTAGGTATGAGGTTGTACTGCTGAAATATGAATCCAATTGTGTCTCTTCTAAGCGTTGTTAATTCTTTATCGGAAAGATGAGATGTGTCAACACTGTTTATGATAACCCTGCCGCTTGTGGGTTTATCGAGGCAACCTATCATGTTGAGCAGCGTGGACTTTCCGCTTCCTGAGGGGCCCATGATTGCTATGAATTCACCTCTTTCAACACTCATTGAAACTCCATTAAGAGCAAAAACCTGCGTAGCACCAACCTGGTATATTTTCTTGACGTTGTGAAGCTCTATTACGTACTCCTTCATACTACTTCCTTGATTTTCGCCACGCTATTGCCACTATGGCTAATACCGCAACAAATGCAATGGCGCTTACGTAAACAACCCAGCCGGCATCGGCTTCAGCCTGAACAGTGCTCACGGGTACTTCTATTGTTTGGGTAATTTCGATTTTTTCTCCTATTTTGTTTGACCAGTATACGTTCAAAACGGCCTGCGTTGCATTCGAGACTGGAAAGCTGAATTCGAATGTATCAAAGTCGGAGGGATCAATCGAGCCGAGGTAGTATGTTTTCACTTCATCTCCGAGCTGCATTGAGAGCAGGACATTGTACACCAGGCTCCTTCCGTTGTTGCTTATGTCTCCTGTAATTCTAATACCTTTCAGATCTTTTTCCACTTCTATATTGCTTACTGATAGCGGTTTTTCGTTCAGCACGTTTATTTGGATTCTTTTTGTTATTGTATGTTCGTTATTCATTTTGTCAAGGTATGTTACTCTCAGCGTGATTTCATTTATTCCGGCTTTTGACGGAGAATACAGGAAAACAGTGGATTTACTCTCCATACTCTGTATAACTGGTATTTCCTTTCTACTCTCGGAGAAGTTTCCGAAATCGGATACAGCTGTAATTTTGACGGTGTAGATACTGTCCTGTCTTAAGTTGGTTAGCTCAACGTTTATCGGGATAACGTCTTTCAGAAGGGCTGTTGGATACTGTAGCGACAGATTAACAAGCACACCTTTACTCCCCCTGTAGTTTGGCTCAATTGTCTGAATAACTTCATGGTAATTTCTACCATTGTAGAATTTTATTTTAAAGCTCAGTTTTTGTGGCTCGACTGGATAAATGCTGAAAGACCCTTTATTGTTGGTGACGTGTATTATTCTTGGATCTGCATTGAATAAAGGCTCGACTATTACGTTGGAGATTTGCAGGGGTGTTGAAATATAGAAGCTGACGTTGTTCACTTCATTAAGCGTTAGCGTTGTGGGTTGGATAACTATCTCTGGCATCATATCCTCCGCTCTAACGTTCATCACCTGTATTATGGTGCCATTTGAGGTGTAGATGTGTATGTAGACGGTATGGATTCCCTCTTTTTCCGCCTTCAGTGTGAAAGGTAGCTCATAGCTTGAGCCAGCTGGAATCAATCCAATTCTTGACACCGATGAAGGTTCAATTTTTATGCCACTGGGAGTAAAGAAGATAATTCCATTGATTTTGGTGCTTGTGTAGGCAGTTATTGTTAGTTTGCAATCGGCTACATCATTGGGAAGAAGAATTGAAGGGCTCATTTCTATTTTTGAAACAATTACCTGCGCTGACGCTGGAACTGTTAGAGCGAGAAGAGTTAATGCAATTATTATTAATTTTTTCATGGTTTTTCTGGTTCTTTCTTTGCTTTTAAATGTTTTGTTTAAATTTCTAGTCATTTTGTGAGCCTCCTAGTTTGATTTTTCCAAGTTGCGTAGATTTATTTTTTCCTTCATGTCTCTATTTTTCCCTATTTCTCAAGCATCATTTTCGCTATCTTTAAGGTTATGTTTGCCTCTATCCACGCTGCTATTATAATCAGGATTATCGAGATCAAAGCGAGGGTTAAATACTCTTTTATGTCTTCTTTAGTTAGGATGTGCTCCTTTCTACCTGCTAAATATCTTGTGATCTCAAATGGGATTTTGAAGCCGGCTGCTCCTGCTATGATAATGGCAGGGATTTCGAAGATGGCATGTGGAAGGATTAGGAGGAAGATCCCACTAGTGGCAATCATACTCTCAGTAGAATTTGCAAGAAGAATACCAAAAAATATACTGTTATACGTCAGCAAACTGAATGTAGATATTCCAAATAATGCCGAGCCAGTAATTAGTAGAATAATCAAAAAAATATTGTTTTTTAATATTAAAATAAAATTAAGATTGCTATAATAACTTAATTCTTTATACTCGATATCTACCAGTTTGGGGATGGTATCATTAGGATTAATCAAATAGCTATAGAAACCTGCTATGATACCCAAGCAATATATTATGGTAGGTAATGTAATGATCTTGAAGTTATTCTTAAATATGGTTTTAGCCGAATCCAAACTTGCCGGAATCATAGTTTTGATATGGTAATTGAAATAGCTGCTACGCTAAACGCAACGAAAAAAGCTAATATTAAAGTACGTATATTCAAAAGCTCTGATTTGTTAACTTTTTGTTTCCTTACAACAAAGAATATATTCAGCATGCTAATAATCCATATTACAGAAGCAATTAACAATATATTTGCGGCTGACATATCTTGTTCACCATTCAATTGTTAAAAATTAAAAAGTTATAGTAGCCCCACTCCGGCACCAGCAACAATTGCACTGCCTAGTGCAACGCCAGTTAAACCGAGCAAGACGACACTGCTACCATAATACATAGCGATCGCAGAGCCTATTGCAGACCATCCACCAGCGACCAAGCCTGCAGCTGTGGCACCCCTATCATTAACAGCCCCTGCTATATACAGTCCTCCTACTATATCCCCAACGACCAATGGCGTTACTGTAACACTAACCATTGCCAGCACTCCAAGCAATGCTATAGCTTTCACTACTTTTTCATCCGACACATATCCATGCATTTTTCCCACACCTCTATGTTATGCTCCGACATATCTCAGTAGTTTTAACTATTTAAATTTTTCTTATTTCAAAAATTTGGAACATCTCTCACAAATTTGTAATTCTCCAAGAATGCTAAATTTATAAGGACTATTTCTTTATTACGTAATTTCAAAAACTTTAAATATCAGTTTATGTGCGACAACACGTATGCGACTGATAATGAATCCGGACAGGTTTTTTGAAGAGCTAAAGCAGAGAGATGTAAAGATCAGAATACTACTGTTGATTGTACTGGCGATTGCAGTAATTACATCGGCTTATCAGTATTTATTAATGTCAAAACTTGCTCAAGCTTTTCCTGCAGAACTGGCGAAATTCTTGATGATAGGTGCGTATGTGGGTATAGTGGGTTCATTCATCGGTATGTTTGCGGTGTGGGTGATAAACGCCGCAATTATGCACGTTATCTCAGCACTATTCGATGGTAAAGGCAGCTTTAGAAGAACATTTGAATTCGTTGGCTATGGTTTCCTGCCGTCTTTGATTGGGTCACTGATCACAGTTTCTATCTCAGCTTACTTTATTTCTCAGGCGCACATACCGGCGATAGATGTTGGTCAGATTCAGAACAAAGAGGTAATGAAAACTCTGATGCTTTCTATTATTCCGAGGGATTTGCTGTATTCAAACTTAATGATAAATGCGGCGGTGACGGTATGGTCTTTGACGATATGGACATTTGCGATAAAACATGCTAGAGAAATACCGACAAAGAAGGCGTTTGTATCTGCGTTGATCCCGACTGCAGTGTTTGGCTTGTACCAGATCTATTCCGTCATGAATTTGCTGCTATAGTTTTTTATTTTATTTTTGTCTGAGTCATCGACTAATCAGTTTTGTTTAAGAAATTCCTCCACCCTTGGACTAACCCACACAACTCTCTTCCAGCCCTCTTCTCCATTGAGGAATTTTTTGCTCTTTAAATAGGCAAAGCTAATACCCACGAACCCTTCGACCTGCTGACCCACAATTAGTCTCTCCATCTCATCAAATGTAAGACCTATGGGAGTCCTCTTTCTGTATTTTCTATCTACGATACCAAATCCGTCTTCTTCTGGTATGTAAAATACGATTAGCTCTGAATAAAGCCCCGTTGGGAGGGGTTTATCGAGAACAGAGTGCAGTTTCACTCTTTTAATGTTTCCTTCGCTCTTCTCTTCGACTGCTCTGTTAACTCCTGCATATTCTCCTCCTTTTTCGTCAACGACGTCTCCTTTTTCGATTTTGAAGTAATACTGAACAATGTCCAGTTCGTTTGCGACCTTTGCATCAAACCACGATGTTCCGCATGGGGATGGCCGTTCAGGAGATATGACGCAAACATGGTTTGGAACGTAGTACTGGCATGATACACAGCCGAAAAACTCGTTCACATCTTCATCTTTTATTTTTCTGCTTTTTTCATCCCTTTCAGCGTGGATTTTCCTGGCTCTCTCTATTTCGCTATTAAAAACATCCTCATCTGCTATCAGGGTTACTCTGACTTTTTCTATGCTGGGTATGCTCCTGAAAGCATCATATAGCATCTTGCCCAGGCAGTCAAGTGTTATTTTTTTCAGTGTATCTTCTGATAATCTGATTTCCACATTTTCCCTGCGAAAATCGTATTCAAGACCCTTTATTCTGTTCATAACTTCGGGAATTAGCGATTCCAGTGCGGAAGTAGCATAGTCGCTCACACCAGAGACGAGTACACGTATTCCCAAACAATCATTCAATTCTCCGATTACTTCTATTCCGGGTTCAAGATCAGAATCTGAAACCTCTACAAGCTCGAAACCTTTGATTATCCTATGGGGAGTAACTTTTTCTCCTAAATATAGTTCGTCAGCTTCAACGCAGTCAGTTTTTACATTGATTCTGTTTGGATCAACATAACGGTGAATCATAGCTCAACTTAAGCCAATGTTATTTATCACTCTATCCTAATCGAACGCATGAAGCAGGTTGGAGTTATAGGTGCCTCTTCATGCGATGAAGAATTGTACAGGATTGCATACCGTGTTGGTGAACTGCTTGCTGAGAAGGGATGCATCGTTATCAATGGTGGACTGACAGGCGTTATGGAAGCCAGCGCGAAAGGAGCTAAGAGTAAAGGTGGGCTTGTTGTGGGAATAATTCCCTCCGCGTTTAAGGGTGATGCAAATCCGTATGTGGATATTGTTATAGCAACGAATATGGGTCATGCGAGGAATATGATAATAGTGCATTCAAGCGATGCGCTCATTGCCATTGGTGGTGGTTATGGAACGATTTCTGAAATGGCTATTGCACTGAAAGAGGGTAAGAGGGTCGTTGCGATAAAACCGCAGATAAAGCTTCCTGGACTTATTACGGCCGAAACACCTGAAGAAGCGGTAGAAAAAGTTTTGAATTTGTGATACTATTATTTAATGGTGATTTCTATGATAAAGATTCTGGAACTTGAAATGGGTGCTCACGGTGATATGAAAGATATCACCAACGAGGTTAGGGAATTTGTTAAAGAAAGTGGTAAGAAGGATGGAGCAGTTCTTGTTTTTTCTGTAGGTTCTACGGGTGCAATAACGACAATTGAGTATGAGCCTGGATTGAAGAAGGACTTTCCAAGAATTATGGAGAAAATAGCACCCTATGGTGAAGACTACGAACATCACAAAACCTGGCATGATGATAACGGGTCGAGCCACGTAAAGGCAAGTATAGTGGGTCCAAGCATCGTTGTACCCTTTAAAGATGGGGAGCTTTTGCTCGGAACGTGGCAGCAGATTGTCGTGATAAACTTCGACACTAGACCGAGAAAGAGACAGGTGGTACTTCAGATTCTGTGATTTAATTGTTTGAATTTTCTCCTTTAATTTAAACTTTCATACTGTTCTAACTTCTACAATTTGGGTTCTTTTTGAGATTAAATAGTATCAAAAGCAGCTGATTTAAAAAAATTTGAATACTCATTCATGCACTGTTCGGGATGTAAGCATGAAACCGGCCATAATTGTGATATTGGACGGTGTGAACTATAGATCATACACAAAGTTGAGAAAACTGGGCAAGCTCCCGTTCATAGATGAACTATCCAAAGAAGGGGTTGAGATAAAGAAGTGCTGCACGGTGTTTCCCTCAGCAACTGTAAGTGGACACGCTTCTATAAGCACCGCATCACATCCCGGTGATCACGAGCTTGTGGGGCAGTCGTGGTATGACCGAAAGACTGGAGAATTCATAGGCTACGATTTTGAACTAACCCTTCCGGACAACTGGATCGATGCATCCATGAACCTCAGCGATAGACATTTAGGCGGTGTTAAGACTGGTTTTGAAATTGTGAAGGAACACGGTATTAAATCATTCAGTGTAGATCTGATAAGGAGAGGTGCAGATCTGAAATTCAGTTTTATTACGCCTGGTTACGACAGAGATGTTTCAGGGCTGGCGAAAAAGTTCATGTTTCTGCGAAGATTTGCAAGACATAAGAGCAGGAAGGGTAAGAACACACTGAAGAAGATTATCACGAAAGTTATTCCATTTCATATCTTCCAGAATGAAATAGCAGCAAAAAACACTATCCGGGCTATAAAGCTGGGATGCAGATTCGGTGTAACCTGGTTTATGGAAACTGATGCAGCAAGTCACATTTTCGGGCCTGAAAGCTTTGAAGGTACAGAGGGCAAACCATTCCTGTACGATTCTCTGGAAGATGCGTTGAAGGATGCGGATGAGGAACTTGAAAAACTTTACAGGAACATAACAAAGATAGCTGGAGAGCCAGTAATGGCTGTTTTGACTGATCACGGGCAGAGTAAATTGAGAAAGGGTAAAAAATACCATGTGGATCTTACTGAAGAGTTTGCAAAATTCGATTTGAATGCATTCACAAACATAGACTACCACGAGTATAGGGAAAGGACTGGCAAGGACGGTGATGTGGTTATAGCGGTTAGCGGTCCAAGGATGGCACACGTCTATGCCATTAAGAGGAAAAATGACGTCTTTGAGGCTTTAAAATCTCTGGAATGTGTCGATCAGATAATTTTCAGGGATGGCGGAGAAATTAAAGTGTATTACAATGGTGAAGTGACGGATCTTGATTCAATAACATTACCACATGAAAAGTATCCCTTCGCAAAGATAAGAATTGAGGGTTTAATGAGAAGCAGCAGATGCGGTGATTTCGTTATAACTGCAAAGGATGGCTACGAATTTGAAAGGGCAGACCATATGGGCGCTCATGGATCGCTGAACTTTGATGACTCTATGGGCTTCGCAGTAATTCACATCCCTAACTCGAAAGAGAAAGTGATCGAGGGGGGAATGACAACAGATGTATTACCTCTGGTTTTGAAATCTATTGGGTGTAAGAGCTTTGCTTTTTCGGACTGCTGAACTGATAGAAGAGTTTTCAGTTAAACGGGAGTTCAGATGAACATGAAGTTACTCACCGAATTTTGCTCTCCTTAAAAACCAAACCTCGAGCTTGATGCAGTTTGTTGCTTCGCAATCATGCTCGAGGCAGCCGAAGCAGGGTGGGAGGCCGGTTAAATCTTCCATTCTTTCCATTATGGCCTGAAGGCTCAGCTCATCTTCCTTCTCCTCCTCCACCTCTGCTCCGGCTGGAATAATTTTGAAGGTCTTAACTCCGTCAACAACAACCTCGACTCTTTTTATGAGTCCTTCTTTTTCAAGCTTCCTTAGAATTCTTGAACATTTACTACTATCTATGTTCAGCTCCTTCCAGAGATCTTTCTGGAGAATAGATCCTTTCTGTTCAAGAATCTGGAGAATCTCCTCTCTTGTGTCCATCTAAGTTTTCTCCTACTCTTCGTAGGGCTGTATCAGAATTACGTTGTTCCCTCTGAGTACTAGGTTTCCAAGGTTCCTTATTTTCTCGCCATTCTTGTACTCCGTGGCGTTGCTCAGGTATATGTTCATGTAGTCGTCTACACTCTCTAGCCTGCCAACAAGATCACTTTCCTCGCCTTTCATTTCAACCCTAATCATTTTTCCGATGAGTGACTTGACCATCTGGTTTGGTAGCATTTCATCACCTCTTTTAAGTTATGTGGATCCAAATATTTTAGGGTTATGGTGTTTTTGATAGTTGTCAGCGGGAGACTAAGATATCAAAAATCGTATATATATCTTCTGCTTTAGCGATCCCATGGCAGTTCTGGTTACAGGAGGAGCGGGGTTCATAGGCAGTCATGTTGTGGATAGGCTTGTTGATGGGGGTCATGATGTTATTGTGGTGGATAATCTTTCGTCTGGAAAGAAGGATTACGTTAACAAACAGGCTGATTTTCACCCCGTTGATCTTGTGCAGGATAGGGAAAAACTTGTAGATTTGTTAAAGGGTGTTGAAGAAGTCTGGCACATTGCAGCAAATCCTGACGTCAGGATAGGTGCTGAAAATCCTGATGCAATATATGATAACAATATTCTTGCAACGTATAATCTGCTTGAAGCGATGAGGAAGGCTGGAGTTGGGAGAATCATTTTTACTTCGACATCGACGGTTTATGGGGAAGCAAAAGTAATTCCGACACCGGAGGATTATCCTACCATTCCCATATCTCTTTACGGTGCATCGAAGCTCGCATGTGAGGCTATGATTTCATCTTACTGCCACACCTTCGAGATGCAGAGCTGGATATATCGTTTTGCAAACGTTATAGGAAAGAGAAGCAATCATGGTGTTATTTACGATTTCATAATTAAACTGAGGAAAAATCCGAATGAACTTGAGATTCTTGGAAACGGGGAGCAGAACAAGTCATACATCTACATATCTGATTGCGTTGATGCAATGTTTTTTGGTTTGAAGGCTGATGAGGTTGTGAATATAATCAACATCGGGAGTGAAGACCAGGTAAAGGTGAAAAGAATTGCTGAAATTGTCTGCGAGGAGATGGGTTTGAATCCGGTCTTCAGGTTTACGGGTGGCGACAGAGGTTGGAAGGGTGATGTACCTGTCATGCTCCTTTCAATTGAGAAGTTGAAGTCTATGGGGTGGAAACCTAAATACAACTCCGAACAGGCTGTGAGAATGGCTGTGAGAGATTTGCTGGCGGAGATTTAGGAAAAATAAACCTGTTTATTTTTTATCAATTGTAAGTAGTCAGAAATTAAAGACTCCCTCAAGTTTTAGCAGTTTTCGTTTTACTTCAACTCCGCTGCTGAATCCACCTAAGCCGTTCTTTGCTACAACCCTGTGGCATGGAACAATAATTGGTACAGGATTCTTTTTCAAAGCCTGCCCAACTGCTCTTGGGCTGCTTCCAACTCTTTCTGCGAGTTCTTTGTATGTTATGGTTTCTCCATACGGTATCTTTCTCACTTCTTTGAGAACCTTTGTGACGAACTCCGATGCATCTATTCGCACCGGGTAGACTGAAAAATCGATGGTCTCTCCATTAAAATATGCTTCCAGATCTTTCTTCAGCATTTCAGCAGTTTTGCTTTTTATGTTTATTCTGCATGGCCTATCATCGAAAGAGACGACTATTACTTCTCCATTCTCGATAAAGACGTTTACAAAGGAATCCCACCTAATAAAAAAGCTCTCAGACATCTCTGCTGGCTATCTCTTTGATTCTTTCTATTCCGTCTATCTCCTTTATCACTTTGGCAACAGCTTTCGGTACGAGTTCTTCCCAGTTTCCTCCGTTGAGCATCCTCTTTCTTATTTCAGTTCCCTGATACTCCACTCTTTTGTACATCTTTGTTCGGACAACCTTGATGCCAGCTTCTTTGAACAGTCTGATGACCAGAGGATTATTGGAGAAGACAACATCAAATGGTGGAACCATTGATCGAACGTGAGACACCCACAGACTGTTGCGGTAAATGTCTTCAAGCGGAATAATGTAGATTTTTTTCTTTACATTGAGTTCGTCGAGAGCTCTTGAAATCATGAGGATACGTTCTCCGGCTGTGAATGGGTTCTCTATGCTGTGGCTTTCCTGGGCACTACCTATCCCTATAATCAGCTCATCTACTTCGTTGAGTATCTGTCTTATGACTTCATGATGTCCGAAATGATATGGTTGGAATCTGCCAATGAAAAATCCGCGCATGGGCGTCACTCTTTTGGTCTTCTGATAACCCTGTATATATCGTCTTTAAGCTTTCTTCCGGTTCTCTTTTCCCACTCTTCTATAGGGATTCCAAATTCTGCATGTATCTTGTCCCTGTAAATTTCTGGCATCACGTTGAAGGCGCAGAAGGGTATTATTCTCCCATCTGGTGTTGCATAGTGAATCTCACATCTCTTAACACGCTCTATGTCGTAGTTATACAAATCCATGAAGTGCATCATTCCTATGAAGAGAGCCTTTGCGTGGAACTGTCCGAGTGTTGAGTAATCATGCCTTACAAGAACGTCAAATAGGATCTTGCTGATATCGAACTCCTTTGGAGCTTTTTCGAAATCGACAAACCTGCGAATGTCTATTACACCCTTGAGGGCTCTTATCGTCTTTATTCTGCTGTTTGTTAGACTTTCGGCTTTTTCATTGAGGTATTCAAACAGACCTTCAACATCGACAAATCTTGTTATTGGCAAAAGCTTTCCATTTTCCTTGAATACGTACGTTGCCATACCACATGCGAAGTGTGTTGTCAGCTCGTATTGCGGAGTGCCTGTAAGGGCTTCGACAAAGTGTGATATCGGTGTAACACTCGGGACGGGGTAGAAGTCATCTCTGCTTATTTCTCCATCAGTTTGTTCTTCTATCTTTTTGATAGCATCTGGAATTGTTATTCTGTATTTTTCTCTTTCACGCTTTGGCATGCTACCAACGAGGCTGACTGGCTGGAAATTCACACCTCTAACAATGTCTATGTTATCAACACCATATCTTATGATGTCTCCAAGCTGATGATCATTAACTGTTTTTATGATGGTTGGGACAAGAACTATACTAAGTTCAGCTCTTCTACAATTTTCAAGGATTTTTGGAACTTCCTGATGGTTTTTCGGGTTTGTCTTTTCATCAACACCATCAAAGGAGAGGTAGACTGTATTGACTCCTGCCTCTCTGACTTTGAGAGCAAGATCGGGCTCCAGTGCCAGTCTGATACCGTTTGTATTAAGCTGAATATGGTCTATCCCCTCTTCTTTGATCGCCCTTATTATCTCAATTAAATCGTCTCTGAGTGTTGGTTCTCCACCGGTTAGCTGAACTGCGTTTGTGGCAACGGGTTTTATGCTTTTAGCAACTCTGACCATCTGTCTTATTTGCTCGACTGATGGCTCGTAAACATACCCTGTTCTTCTTGCGTAGAAGAAACAGTTGCTTATGAGGACACCGTCTCCAGCTAGGAATGCGTGCATGTCATCTTCGACTTCTAAATCGTAGACGTATCCGCTGTAATGCTCAGCTGTGATTTCGGATATTTCGTCGACGTAGATGTCCCCGATCCTTTTTATTCTGACATCTCTTCTTACACCTACACATCCCAACCTGTTTCTGTGACTCTTCCTAAGCGATATCATTTCAACTAGCTTCTTAAGCTCGTTTCCAGCTATGTGTATCTTGTAGAGGTCGTAATTTGCGTTTTTCACCTTTTCTTTCTTGATGACGTAAATCCTAGCGAATATGCCTAGCGATGCCAGTAGATACAGTATATCTCTCGCCAGCTCTTTAGATACAGTTGCGTAACCTAAGCTTAGATGTCTCTTGCCTCTCACAACAAAGCCGTCGCCGTTGAACAAACCGCTCAGAAGGGCTAGCTTAATATCCCTGGGTAGCTGTAGGAACATCCTCGGCAACCTCTTGTTTTCGGCTTTTTCTGGAATTCCGAGCACATATTTGAACACGAGCCTCATCAGTCTGCTGCCGATCACTATCTGCTTAGCCTTTCCATCCGCCTGAAGAATGCTGTATGTCAGTCCAAGCTTCCTGATGATATCGAGAATCTCTCTCTCCGTCTCTTCCGAGCCAACAGTAATTCTTATGTCCTTGCTGGTATAGTGTCCATCCGATACGAAGTATCCTATGAGCTTGGCAAATTCTGGGGATATCTGAATCTTCGATGGTATTCTGTGCTTAGTAGCATCTCTGCCGAGTTCGAAAAATCCATCGTTGTAGACTTCGTAAAATACGTTCAGAGGCAGGTGATCTCTACGATACCAGTGGTATGTTCTGTTTCCGTAAGCTCTGAGCTTTGGATTGTAAGTGCCAAACGGTCTCATTACATGCCTGACTCCATGGACGAACGTCTTTCTCTTCTCTTCTTCTGGCAAGTTTATGAATCCTTCAATTACGTCAATCTCAGAAACTTCGTCGTCTATGGGCAAATTCCAGAGTAACACTAACTTATCATCTGGCTTCAGGTCATCTGCTCTCTTTTTGACCATTCTACCATCTACGTAAACGAATACGTTGTGCTCAGGAGTCAACCTGATCTCTCTTCCAGTCTTCGTTTTTATCCTCAAGATGTCTCCTTCGAATTTCCTTCTAAGGAATTTTGTCACCTTCGTCCAGCGGACTTTGCCATTCTTAAACGTAAGAACTTCTAAGTTGTCTGGAACTGAAAACTCTCCTTCTATTTCGCCCACTTTAACCTTATGCTCGAAATCGAAGTTCTCCGCAAGCTCTCCGAAGCTCTTGGCTTCAACTCTGCCATCGATCTTGAACACTGCAACCTCATCCGCTGGAAGGCAGTACCAGCATGCGAGATCGCATCTATTCGTGAGAACGATATTCAGTAGAGCAGTTTGGCTTTTATGCAGACCACACAGACCGCATGTGAATGGACAGTCTATTTCCTTGATGATGGGGTTTTGTATGCCTGGACCATCATGGGCGAAGCGTGCAGCTTTTTTAAACATTTCAGCGTCGCCCCAGTAAACATCGACGAATTCGCCATGATCTGGACACGTCTTTCTTATCATCACCTTGCCATTTTCTTCATAAAGTGTAGCATTGATGACCTTTAAACATTCAGGGCAAAGTGATTGTGTTTCATAAGGCAGTTTGATTTCTTCCATTTTTGCACCTCCATAGAAATATCTTATAAAGTAGAAAAAGCAAAAAGAGATATATTAAGATTTCGTTCTGTTTGGACTTAGATAGAATCTGATGGGATAATACATTGTGTTGGCCACTGTTTGACTTAGGCAAACCAAAAAACAAAATTGACTAAAGACCTAAAAGCTCAGAAAAATAGAATTAGTAGCTGTTATACATTATAGTATAGCTAACATTACATATTTGATATTCTTGGTGAAATCTTTCCTATTAAGTATTTTAAAATAATTGTTTTGGTAATAATGCATTAGCAAGTGGGTTTGCAAAATTTTCCTCTTGATTTTTTACGTGTTAGAAATTAGGAATGCGCACTTCCACAAAGTCGGCCGATTCGAAAGAAATATATGAAACTCTATTTTTGCCGTTTTATGCTTGATACAATAGCAGCAACAATCTGGCTTTTACTTCCAGCGTACACCCCGAACAACTTTGCTGTAGTATTTGGTGGGGGAAAACCGATAGACATGGGGAAGAAATTCTTAGATGGTAGAAGAATTCTCGGAGATGGAAAAACAATAAGAGGTTTTATCGCTGGGGTTCTTGGTGGTCTGCTTGTAGCTCATATTCAGCGTTTTATTGAGAGTATTGCTGGAGTTGGGCTGTATTCATCCCTAGATTACTCTTCATTCTTCATTCTTGCCTTCTGTCTTGCTTTCGGGTCACTCACAGGTGATTTAATTGGTAGCTTCATAAAAAGACGAATCGGGCTTGAAAGAGGTGTAAGCTTTCCACTCCTTGATCAGCTGGGATTTTTGCTCGTTGCCCTTGCCTTTGCATATCTGTTCTCACCAGATTTCGGTAAGCTTTTCACGCGTGGCATTATACTGACCGCCATCATTATAACGCCAATCTTTCATCTTTTGGCGAACGTTATAGCCCACAGGCTCGGTCTAAAGGACGTTCCGTGGTGATTTGGATGAAGGAGAAAATTGTGGAAAAGCTGATAGAGGTAGGATCACTTAAGTTTGGGGAGTTCATTCTGTCCTCAGGAAAGAAGAGCAGTGTCTATGTCGATATTAAGCATGCCTGCACATATCCTGATCTTTTAAAGCTAATAGCAGAGGGGATGAAGGAAAAAGTTGAGGGTATGGATTTTGATAAAATCGCATGTGTGGAACTTGGTGGCGTACCGTTGGCTGTAGCACTGGCTATTGAAACAGGCAAGCCATATGTAATATTCAGGAAGCAGAAAAAGGATTATGGAGTCAAAAGCGATTTGATAGGTGAAGTTAGAGAAGGAGAGAAATTTGTTGTTGTTGAGGATGTAACAACGACGGGCGGTTCGGCGTTATCGGCTGCGCAGAGGGTAAGAGATAGAGGAGGGGAGGTTGAGGCAGTCGTTGTCGTTGTGGATAGAAATGAGGGGGCTATGGAAAGATTTGCCGAACAAGGCCTGAAATTAATTCCAATTCTGACTCTTGAGGAGCTTATGAAGTACAGAACCTAGTTTATTGTTTTTACGCTTTTTAAAGCTCAGAGCCAGTTTTATTGAACTTACCAGCTGTGTCGTCATATTTTCAACCCTGCAGTATCGAGTATGGTATATGAATCAGTTACACAAAAAATATATATCAAATTTCCGAACATTTGTTCGATGAAGTGGCTTGAGGGTTTGGTAGTTGTAGCGGCGATGTTGCTCCCGTTTGCACTCATTAGAACTGAGGATCTCACAACTTACGTTTACTGGATTTTGGTCAGCGCTGCCTATATTGCCTATACAGCCTTCACAATGAGGTGGGAGCCATGAACAGCTTCATCATCCTCACAATCCTGTATGCAATTGCTGGAACGGTTATAGCTCTTTACGCGAGGAAGGGGATAAGAAGTCAGGAAGATTATTTCATTGCCGGCAGAAGGATTGGTGGAGTAATCTCTGCCCTGACTTATGCGGCAACAACCTATTCGGCCTTTATGATGGTGGGACTGGTTGGTTTCAGCTACGCAACCGGAGTAGGTGCTGTCGGCTTTGAGCTTCTGTATCTCGTTAGCACAATCTTTCTTCTGTCTTACTATGCCCCCAGAGTGTGGAAAATTAGCAGGGATAAGGGTTTTGTCTCCCCAGCTGAGCTGTTATCCTACAGATATGGTTCTGCGGTAGCAAAGCTTGCAGCGTTAATCTCATTGCTGGCACTAATCCCTTACACTTCTGTTCAACTTATAGGAGTAGCTCTCCTGTTTGAGAAGAACGGGCTTACATTCGTCGAGGGAATTGTGGTTGCGGCAGTTCTTGTTGCTATTTGGGCAATGCTTGGTGGGTTGAGAAGTGTTGCGTGGACCGATGCAGTTCAGGGCATTATTATGCTCTCCGCTGCGGTTTTGGTTGTTATATGGACGTATCTATGGGGATTCAGCAATGTGAGCTTTAATGCAGAAGTTTCAAGGCTTGGAGAACTACTCTACGTACCGAATAGCTTCTGGACTCCTGTGAGATTTGCGGCCCTTGCAGTACCTTGGTTTTTCTTTGCTTTAACAAATCCACAGGTGTTTCAGAGATTATTCATTCCAAAGGATTCAAGGGCAATAAGAAATATGATCATTCTTTTTGGATTCTTTGGACTCATTTACACAGTACTGGTCACGTTTCTTGGTTTAGAACTGCGTTTGATGACGGAGCTTGGAACGTTTCCGGCTGTTAAAGACAGAGATGCTGTAACGCCGACACTGCTAACGTATGCGCCTGAATGGCTTTCACTGCTTGTCGCTTTGAGCATTCTTGCGGCAGCGGTAACAACAGCCAACTCAGTAATTCTAACCCTATCTTCGATGATTTCACGTGATATTATTAGGGAGACAAAGAACATCATTACTGGCAGGATTGGAGTTCTCGTACTTACTTTACTCGTTGCCGTATTTGCAATGCAGAGACCAGCCTATATAGTTGAGCTTGCAGTACTTTCGTCCACAATCTTGCTCTGCCAGCTACCGCTTATTCTTGGAATCTTCCACTGGAGCAGGGGCAAGAAGTACACAGGAATTTCGACGCTTGTGGCAGGATCTTCAATAGCCGTGACTTTTTCATTCCTTAAACTCAGTCCTCTTGGTATTCCAGCTTCTATATGGGTTCTGTTAGTTTCATTTGCAGTTCATCTGATTGTTTCTGTGGTGGAGGATCTTAAATCTGCTTAGTTTAGTTTTTTCATTAATTTGCTGCAGTTTTACGATATTTTTTATGGATTTTGGATGATGCTTGAAGAATATTCAACGGTCAATCGAAACCTTGATATTCTTAATTCTCCAACGGTTTGCGTATGGTGAAGATATACGTCGTTTACAACTACGGACAGTACAATCACCTGATCCATCGTACTCTGCGAGATCTGGGAGTGGAAACCAAGCTCATACAGAATACAACGCCTGTAGAGGAGCTTAAAGATGTGGATGGGCTGGTTCTTGGTGGCGGCCCATCACTTGAAAGAACAGGTAACTGCGAACTCTATGTTAGGGAACTGGACGTCCCGATTCTTGGAGTTTGCCTTGGACACCAGCTTCTTGCAAAGATGTTTGGTGGAGAGGTTGGAAAAGGAAGCGTTGGGGGTTATGCTGAGGTCAATGTCAGGCTGGTGGATGCTAACGAAATATTTGAGGGATTGCCAAAGGAACTGAAGGTATGGGCAAGTCATGCCGATGAAGTGAAGAAATTGCCTGAAGACTTCAAGCTGCTTGCTGAATCCGATATATGTAAGGTTGAAGCAATGAAACACAAGACAAAGCCAATTTATGGTGTGCAGTGGCATCCCGAGGTGTATCACACTGAGAAAGGTGTTGAATTCTATCAGAACTTCGTAAAGATATGCAAGAAATAAGATCAAAAACCTCTCTTTGAATTCATTTGTTTTCACATTTGGCAAGAAGATGGATACTTATTTACGGAATAATCTCGGTGGTGTTGTTGTACTTTGGGTAATAGAGATCATCCAGGCTTATAACTCCCCTCTTTACAAGCTCCTCGATTCTTGGTTTAATTCGTTCCATTTCCCTTATGAGGTGTTTTACTGTTTCACAGACTAGTCTGAATCCTTCTTCACCCCATATTCTTTCATAGTTGAAGAATAGGCATCTTCCTCCACAGATGTAGGAATACCTGCAGCTTTTACACGGTTCCAGCAATTCAACTTTCTTCAACTCCTTTGGATCGCTTTCAAGCGTTCCAGCCTCATTCCACACCATATCGGCGCATATCGGGCATGCAACAACCCTGCCGTCTGTTGTAATGGCAAATGAATTCACTCCCGATCCGCATGGAGGTGATGTATTGGGTTCAAAGAACATTGGTTTAAGAACTCCCAGAAATGGCACGATTCCCAAAATCTTACCTTCCTCAAGCTTTTTAACCCAGTATTCAGCAAGCTTCGAAATTCCCTCGTTATATTTTTTCACCCACCCTCTGAAATCCGTCCAGAGATCGTCTGGACTCCAGACTGCGTTTAGCTGCCAGTGAGCATGTGTGAAACCGAGTGAGAGAAGATGTAAAACATCCCTGAATATGTCCGTTTTCTCGCATGCAACCATTCTTGCTATTAGCTCTCCATCGTACTTTTCTTTTACAAGCTTCACATTTCTGATAACCCTTTCATACACGCTACCTTTGTAGAAGTCATTCACATCCTTTATACCGTCTATGGAGACGAGAATGGTCGAGAATCTCTGGAGATATTCATCTTCGATTTTATCCAGCAGCAAACCGTTCGTCTGGAGAATGTAGTGTTCAGCCTTGATTTTATCCATTATCTCTACCATTAAATCTATCCTGAGCAATGGCTCTCCGCCATAGAAGGCTATGGATGGGTTTTCATCCCTTGAAATGAACTTTTTGAGGTCATCTATTGAGTACTGTACATCGTGAGGCATCACGTATTCGGGAATCGTGCCTCCGCAGTACTTACAGCTCAGATTACATCTACCTGTGAGGAATATGATGTATAGCATGACTCCCACTTAGCACCAAAATTTAAAAAGTTGTGAGTTGAACTAGTCAGGATGAAGAGTGTAGTAATACTCAGTGCCGGCCTGGATTCGGCGGTTGCGATGGGCATAGCTCGTCGCGATGGGGAAGTTTGCCTGGCGATAACATTTGATTACGGCCAGAAAGCGGCCAAAAAAGAGATTGAATATGCAAGAAAGCTCTGCGAGTATTTTGGTGTTGAGCACAGGGTAATCGAGCTTCCATGGATGAAACAGTTTGAAAGCGGGCTTACAAAAGGAGAAGTACCTGAGGTGAGCGTTGAAATACTGGAAAAGCATGCTGAAGAAACTGCAAAGGCTGTCTGGGTGCCAAACAGGAACATGGTGTTCATTGCCATTGCTGCAGCTTTTGCAGAAAATTATGGATGTGATACGGTCGTGGTCGGCTTCAACAAAGAGGAGGCGGAAACGTTTCCGGACAATACCAAAGAATTTGTTGAAAGGATCAATAAAGCACTGGAGCTGTCCACTATGAGTAAAATCTCTGTTTATGCTCCACTGATTGATAAGACGAAGAAGGAGATTGTTGAAATTGGAGCTTCAATGCAGTTCCCGTTCTACCTGACCTGGAGCTGCTACTACAGCTATGATAAGCCGTGCATGAAGTGTGAGTCGTGCGTACGCAGAAGTGAGGCATTTAAGGCCGCGGGAGTGACAGACCCTTGGACGCAGAAATAAACGAGATCTTTGAATCAATACAGGGAGAAGGGATATTTGTTGGTGTCAGGCAGCTTTTTATTAGATTTTCCAAGTGCAATCTAAAATGTGTATACTGCGATACGCCAAGGAAATCCGATCTGTGTAGAAATTATGTTTCCGGAACCATACTGAACAATCCAGTCAGTTCCGAGTACGTTTCATCGTTAATAAAAAACGTAAAGGTACACTCCATCAGCTTTACTGGTGGAGAGCCTTTACTTTACGCGGACTTCATTGCATCACTCGAAAAAACAAGACCGTTCTACCTTGAAACCAACATGACTTTGCCCGATGAAGCTAAAAAAATCAAAGACATTGTGGATTACGTTGCAGGGGACTTCAAGATCAGAGAAGCTCTACCTTCAGCAGACTATGACGAAGTTGTTGAAAACACCATTGAATGTTTCAGAATTCTCAGACACAATTCCAGACGTGTAACATTCTGCAAAATAATTTTACCAGAAGAGTTTGACGTCGAGGAAGTTATCAACAACGCTGAATCTGTGAAGGATTACGTTATATGCTTTGTACTGCAGCCAGTTTTTGGCTCTAAAAACATTGATATACTGCTTGCACTGCAGAAGAAACTTATGGATTTCAGTGATACAAGAATCGTACCTCAGGTTCACAAGTATCTGGGGGTGAGATAATTAAGCTGGTGATTGGAGTATCCGAAACATTTGATGCTGCACACTATTTGCCGGATCACAATAAATGTGGAAAGGTTCACGGACACACATACAAGGTTGAGGTTGAAGTAGAGGGTGAATTGAAAAACGGTATGATAATCGATTTTGAGGATCTAAAAAATATATTGAAGGATGTAGTCAGGAAATACGATCACAACCTCATAAATGAGTTGATTGAGAACCCGACATGTGAGAATCTATGTCTCGCGATTTTTAGGGAACTTCAGGAAAAAGAACTCAAAGTTGTGAGAGTGAGAGTTTGGGAAAATCCGGATAAATGGGCTGAGGTAAGGGTTTAGTATTAAATAGTTCAGAACCAATACCGAAAAATTTAATAGCTAAGAAATAAAAAGTTTCAGATTAATGTATGTGATAATGAATATGATAATGATTGTATTGTCTGTTACTGTATTTATCACATCGTTCCTTAACTGTTCTACAATATGTTCAAGAAGTGATGCAACCCAGTTCCTTAACTGGAAAGTGAGGGAAACATTCTTGGTTCTGACAACTCTGGCTGTTTTACTTTTACTTACATGTCTTTTTGGTAGTGTGCTTGGTGTGGCTGGAATATACTCCACCTCATACTTTTTGACTGAACTTCTGTCTCTTGTTCTGTTCATCCATATGCTTGTCTTTAACGTCTCTCTTCTCGTAATTCTTATTAGGAATGGTTATTTTTCGTTTGTCTGCAGTGAAAGCATTCAGATTCTATTTTATATTGCAGTTATGTGGGATTTCTTTATTGAAAGAGTTACTGTTCAGGCTGAAGTTGCCACAATTTTAACCGCTTTACTTGCAATTGTAATTGTGATTGTGCTGGTACGTTTATTCAGATATCTACGAGTAATGAATTTAATATTCGAGCCGGTAGATCTTGGCACATCTCTCAAACTGTTTCTTGTATTTTCGATGCTTCTCTCAGTAGCAGAGATAGCCGATATTTTCTCTGAAGGAGCAGCCAGAATGTTTTTTATCTTATCAGTTGTTGTGGCTCTGGCCTCGATGCTTGCGATGGACCTGGCGATAAATAAAATTGTAGACAGCATCCCTGTCGACGGCGATTTTAGTCAATAGTGTAATGCATTTACACTCGGACCGATTGGTAAAAAGACTCTGAAGGCGAAAAGTATATTACTTGGGATTGTGTGTGGCTAAGGCTATACAGTAGAACATGGAGGGATTATGGTTTGAAGGAACTAAGCGAGAAAGACTTTGACACATTCATAAACAGAGATAAGCTGGTTGTTGTGGACTTCTTTGCGAGATGGTGTATCCCATGCAGGTTTTTCATGCCCGTACTCGAAAGACTTGAGAAATCTTACAACGGGAAAGTGGAGTTTGCGAAGGTGGATGTTGATAAAGATCCCAAGCTTGCTATTGAATACGACATAGAAACGGTTCCAACCGTGATTATATTCTATAGAGGTGAAGTTGTAGGGGGCTTCCTTGGGGCTGTTCCAGAGAAAGTTGCCAGAAAGGAGATTGACAGACTCTTGAGGAAATACTGCGGGGAAGAAAATCCGTGCGGTGAGGAGTGCGTAAAAAGCACTCAGGTTTGAGACTAACACTCCTACTTCTTTTTTGGTGGCGCTATCTGTCTACATCTGAAATCGTTTGTTTTTCATCACTCTCGAAGGGTTAGAAGAATAGCTATACTCACAATGGCTGCAATTAACAGTATAAATCCAATTACAACAAATCGCAGCAGTTTTATGATTTTTCTCCTCTGCTCCTCGGTCATTACCTTTATGACTATGCTTGATGGATCACTGGGCTCATATTTTCGTGTGCCACCATACCTGACCTCCGCGGTGTATTTTCCTGCTTCTTTGAATACATGGGTGAATGCAAAAAAGCCACCGTAACCAGATCGGGTATTACCGACTTCAACACCGTCAATGAGAAGTTTTAGATCTCCTCCTTCAAGTGGTTCCCATCGACGCAGTTCTGGGTCGTACCATTGCAGATAGCCTGAAATTGTAACAGTTTCCCCTGTTACTGGTCTTGCATTACTTGCATACAGCCCTGCTATTCTTGTTTTGAGTTTTGTTTTGAAAACTTCACTGCTCATAATTGCATTTACAGATGCGTCAGTTAAAATTTTGCATGAAATTCGTAGTAGAAGGGGAGATAGTAGAAGTGGGGCCGGTGGGATTTGAACCCACGACTTGCGGGTCTCTTCGGGTCAGCACTCCAACGGGTCATCACCAGTCAGCAGACCCGTTTTTCATCATCACCGCTGGAGCCCGCCGCGCTGCCTGGCTACGCCACGACCCCACTTTTCTGACCTTAGTTTTTACTTTTTGCAATATAACCCTTGCGATGTGGAATATTTCAAGTTTTTGCATAACACATTTTGATTGATAAATTTGGAATTTACAGCATGCAGGTATAATCCATGGCTCTTATCGTGGTATTATTCTCGTAGGCTTTATGGAATCTACCGGTATTATCCCAATAAACTTTAAATAAATATGGCAGTCAATTTTGTTTTGATGCCAAAAGTCAGTATTGACATTCCAAAGGAGCTCTACGATGACTTGATGAGGCATGTTGGAGAAGACAAGAAATTTGTGAATCTCAGTGAGGCAATACGGACTGCTATAAGGAAAATGCTTGACCATCTCGATGAAATTGACAGAAGGCATGGGAGGTTGAGAGAATGATGTACGGGGAGTTTGCAATCTGGGCAATTGCGACGTTGGGGATAGTCACTCTAACGGTAATCCTGGCTGAGAGATATGGTGTGGAGATTGCCGTGGGGATATTCGCTTCGCTCATAGTCATAGCAAATGTAATTGCTGTTAAGTTAATCTCAATCGGACAGTTCATAGTTCCGGCAGGTGTAATCGTTTATTCTTCGACGTTCCTTATAACGGATATAATCGGGGAGATTTACGGAAGGGAGTATGGTAAGAAGGCGGTACTTTCTGGCTTTTTTGCGAATATTGTTGCGCTTGTATCTATAATGATTGCAGTTAAATGGAGCCCGGCTCCCATAATGGCTCCGGAATTGCTGAAATCATTTGAAAATGTCTTTGCTTTCGCACCGCGCATCGTCCTTGCTTCGATGATCGCTTACTTAATTTCTCAGATCCATGATGTTTATGCGTTCCACTTCTGGAAGGAAAAGACCAGAGGAAAACATCTCTGGCTGAGAAACAACGCGTCAACGACAGTTTCGCAGGCAATAGACACGGTATTATTCATAACAATTGCCTTCTATGGTGTGGTACCCACTGAGGTTCTGTTTGGCATGATAGTTGGACAGTACATTATCAAGGTTGGAATCGCTCTCCTAGACACCCCATTCATGTATATTGCAACGTATGTGTGGAAGACCATGAAATCAAAGGCAACGGCTTAGCAGTTTTTCCATTTTTTTTTCAAAAATTAAACAGAAAGCCTTTCCAGCTGGTTGAGCAGAGTTACTCCCTTTCCCATTTCTTTTACATCCCTGAGGAGATCTGGTGAGGGTTTGCCGTGGTAGAATATTACATGCTCGGCATCACAGTGCTCGATCATCTCGATTATTCCTCCGTAATCGACATGGTCGCTTATAACTATTCTTGGCAATCTGTAGAACTTCTGAGCCGTCAGGATGTATTTTTTACCCCTCACACTCCACAGGGAGCGTGGAGATACAAGACGAACATCACCAACCTCTTCAACATCAATTCCAATGGCCCTGCATATTCTTTCGATTTTTTCTTCAGCCTTCACAGCATAGCCGTTTTCGAGTAAAATGCTTGCAACCCTCTGGGCTTTGCCTATGGGATAAACACCAAAAGTCGAACCTTTTGCCTCGTTCACCAACTTATGAATTTCATCCTCGAAAACGTGTTCTGGGCTGCCATAGGTAGCTTCTGTCACAAGAACGTCGCATTTTGGTAGTTTTCTGTAGTCCTTTACATCACCGGTCACAAGAACTCTGGTTTCGGATTCAATCAGAAAAGCTGTAGAGCCGTGCATGTGCTCCGTTGGATAAGTCTTGATCCTGATACCTCCGAGATTCAACGTATCTTCTATCTGAAATGTAATCCCGGAGAACTTCTTTGATGTTGTAGCTTCCAGTATTCGTGCCGTTTCAACCGACGCAACAGCATTGGGATTTGTCATGTTGTAATTGCCATAATGGTCTGTGTGGGCGTGCGTAATCAGGTTAAATCCTGGACCTTTCGAGGAATCGATGTGGAGATCAACGTCTTTGAATCGAAGTGTTAAATGTGGCCTTGTTCTTCTGCCATTTGCTCTTCTGAATGGTAAGAAGTTAAAAACTTCGAGAATTTCTAACGAATTCATCTTTTTCTCCCCTTTCTGTAGCAGATCATGCAGTCCTTACATTTCTCAGGTATCTCCTTTTTCATATTGTAGGGGCTAGCCAACGGGTTATATAGGCTCTTCGCCTATGGAATTATGTTCAGTCCTTCTGAGGCTTGTAATTTCTGGTTTAACGGAAATGTTTTATACAATATAAAAAATTAGATTATTAAAGGTGGTATTGGATGTGTAATGAAGAAGATGGTAAAGCTAATTTTAAGTGGATATTTGCCAGCGGAGTCACGGCTGCATTTTTTATTGCTTTCCTGTTTATTGTGTGGGAAATGAAGCAAAATTCTAGAGTGGTATTGTTTTTACCATTGCTAGTCCTGTTCTGGGTTATTTCTCTTGAGTGGGTTAACAACAGAGATCTCAATAAAGGTGAGATGAGGCGAGCTATAGCTGCAAGCCTTGTTACGGCATTCATTGTTCTGGTTTTCTCCAGCACGTATGGTCTAGATCTACTGATGGTTGATAAAGAGATACTGAACTTCTTCTTTGGTGTTCTATCTACAGTAATTGGGTTTTACTTTGGATACAGAACCGGTGAAGAACGAGTACAATCTCCTGACCAAAACAAGTGAAAAATTTGGGATCATTCGATCTCAATTTTCTTTATTTCTTTCTTTTCGTTCTCCTTTGATAGCAAACTCTCCAGTTCTTCGATCTTTTTCACGTGCTCATCAATGAGGCTCTTCATCGCGAGAAGAAACTCCTTGTAAGCCTGCAGCGCGTGTCTTCTAAACTCTTCTGGCAGAACATCGTCGGGAGTTGGAACTTTAACTTTGATCTCTTTTGGCATTTTTTCACCCAAAAGTAATTCTTAGTTCACCACTCTTAAAGCTTGCCCCCGTTGGTTCTTTCAGTGCAAGAGATTGCGGGAGAAATACTATTCTTTTCCACTGACCGGCAACTATTATCAGTTCTTCGCCTCTTTTCAGCAGTTTAAGTTCTTCTTTTGACACAAACGGGGCTTTGATTGCAAGGACAAAGTTTTCACCTTCCTTCTCTATTCTCATCGGCTTCTCGTGATAGAATACTTTTGTAGGATCCTCCCCATCATACAGCTCATTGGAAAGTTCAAAGAGAGTATTTCCTGTAACTTCTGTTGATTTGAATGGTATTCTGAAGATGGGTACAGGGAATTTTTCCTCTATCTCTTTCAGGTATTCTTCTTGAATCTTAATCCATTTGGCGAAGTAGTCCCCTGCCTGCTCCGGGAATATCTTGTTTACTATTACGCAGTCGACTCTGTAGCCGAAGAGATTGAGGTATGTAAAAGCTCTCTCTGACTCTCTTATGACCATTCTCTCAGGGTTCATTACAATTCTTACTGTTGTATCCTCACTTTCGAGGATCTTTTTAAGTTTACTAATTTTGACGTATAGCTCCTGTATTTTGTCCAAGACTTCATCCGATGGCAGCGGTACATCGATTATTGGTTCAGCGATCGGCTTAACGAGTTTGAGCACTTTCTTTTCAATCCCAAAAAAGCGGTTCATGTACCACTTTGCAACCTCTGGGACACTGAGCAATCTGAGCGTTTCGCCAGTAGGGGCGCAGTCGAGGATTACGACGTCATACTCCCTCTTTTCATAATAACTCAAAAGATGGAGCAGACTCGCAAGCTCATCAAATCCGGGAAATATTGCAAGCTCTTCCGCAACAACGTCGTCGATACCCTGTGATTTGAAGAAGAGTGTTAGGTATTCTTTTATTGTATTCCAGTGCTGTTCAAGTTCATACTCAACGTTTACTTCCATTCCAAAGAGATTTTCATCGATCTGTGTTGGATATGGATTCAGTTTACGCTGGAATGAGTCAGATAGACTATGAGCTGGATCTGTTGAAATTATAAGAGTTTTATAGCCAAGCTTTGCGGATTTTATGGCTGTAGCAGCCGCAACAGTCGTTTTTCCTACACCACCCTTACCTGTAAACAGAATTATTCTCGGGTTCATTTTAATTAATGTGGTTATGGAAGTTAAAAAGTTGGTGGTGGATTGTTGAAGCAGGTATTTGGTAGTTTGTCTAATTTTTTTAAGAAATTAGTTGGAAATCTTTATTAACTTGTAATCACATACACAGGCAAGCATGCGAAAACTGGATGACAAGGCAGTGTCAGTATTGCTCGGTTTCATTTTGGTTATGATGATTTCTATGTTAGCTTTAAGTATTGCGCAAACTACACTCGTCCCGGACATATGCAAACAGGCTGAAGCGGATCATATTGATACTCTCACAAGTGAGATTTTGAGAGCAAATCAAATTACGACCACACCTTTCGACTTAAAGCTGGATATGGGTGTGAAGTATCCGAGATATCCTTTTCTATTTATACCACCAACCACCACTTCTACACTATCTTCAGAAACTTTTCCAGTTGAAATCAGATATACTGAAATCCTTCCAAATGGTAGCTCGGTTAACCGAACAATGAGCCTTCTTTCCAAGAGAATTGTGATCACTCCGAACTATTTTTACTATCCGAAAACGAGTTTGATTGTTGAGAATACGGCAATTTTTAAGGGAACAGATCGAGGGTTTATAGCAGTTACTGACCAGAGAGCATTCAAAAAAACCGTCAATTTTGTTATTCTCAACACGACATTTACATCTCTTTCAACTGCGAGCCCCTTAGATCTGGTTTTTGTACCGGTCTCTGTTGGTGGTGATGTTCTCGCTGAAGATATAACAATAAGTTTCGAAAGTGTCTATCCTGAATACTGGAACAGAACTCTGACGCAACTCGGTTACAAAGTGGACATTTCAGGGAATAATGTAACTGTAAAGATTGATGAAAGAACTTCTTTGGCAATTTCAACTTATTACGTATTTAGTGGCGTCTCTGTTTCATCACAGCAAGCCATGCAACTGATGGAAACTTTAAAGCCGGTACCCCACAGAATAGTTAAGATAAATCCACTGGACAGATATGAGCTTAAACTTGGTGAAACGATCATCTTGGGTGCTAAGGTTCTGGATGAATATAACAACCCTGTTGAGGGTGTGGAAGTTAGTGTTGATGTTGAAGGTGGTATTGGAGTCGTAAGTCCGAGTAAGGCATATACGGATGAGAGTGGTGCCGTTCACGTTGTCTTCAGCGCCAAGAATTCTAGTAGTGGAAAGGTTGTGTTTACTTGCGAGGAATGTAAGGATGTAAAAACTGTTGAATATGCTATTGATGTTGTTTCAACGGTGGCTGCTGCTGGGAATGTGTCCATTAATCTTTGGAGCGATCCACCAGAAAATGAGGATGGATATTCAAACAAGACAATATATGCAAAGGTTCTTGGTAATGGTGAGCCTCTACCAGGTTATGAAGTGGTATTTGCTACCAACAGCAGTAATGCTGTTTTAAGCAAAACAAAGGCTACTACCGATTATAACGGAATTGCCACAACAGAAGTTTCACAAAAGGTTACGGGTAAAAACTGGTACAGGGTTTACGGGTATGCTGGAAGTGCCGTGGACAAGATAGATGTTCTACTCAACACAACCCTTTCCTCGCCAGACATACACGTTCTGAAAATCTATGTGGAAAATCAGCTGGATACGAAGCTTGAGGGCTATCAGGTTAGGATTGTCATAAAGGATCCGGATATATTGAGTAAAATACAGTCGGATGGATCCGATATAAGGCTCTTTGAAAGACTTGTTGATGACCCCTATAATGAGACAGGGGGCAAGCTACCATACTGGATTGAGAGTATTACGCAAGACGAGTTAGCCATATGGACAAAGCTCGATCTGGGAAGTGAGGAGAACAAAACGATTTTCATGTATTTCAACAAAACTGGCGTCAGTTCAGAAAGCAATGGTGATGCTGTTTTTGAATTCTTTGACGATTTTGAAGGTAATAGTTTGAATACGAGCAAGTGGGACACCAATATTAAAGATGAAATGAATAAAAATTCAAAGTACTATAGAATTTCAAATGGTTATATCAAAATGAGGAGCAATTGGAATAATATCTGGATCGCAAGCAAAGATCCTATATCAAAGCCTTTCGTAGTCGAGGCAAGAGGAAAGCTTTCACATGTCGATGAAGATATAGATCTGCTCATCTATTACGCTAGTGAAAAGACAGTTTACAGGGACAAATCTCCGGGGACATTGGTTTTCAGATATGACGGACAGAAAGACTCTGACAAACCTAGTGAGCAAAAAAGTATAACATATTATGTAAAAGGCGAGAATCCGTATGTTCTTGGTGGCAAGGTGGGTTCGACCGATTGGCAAAGACTCATATGTACAGTCGAAGATACAGCGAGGTTCTGGGATAGCTATTTCAAGCAGGAAATAGAGCTTATTGATATGCCTTCCTATTCGACCGGCTATATTCACATAGCTGGCGACACTGATGATAACAAGAGATATGCATATTTGGACTACATACTTGTACGTAAATATGCTGAAAAAGATCCAAAAGTCACAATCGGAGAGTTATTGCAATAGCTACCCAGGAGTGAAACCATGGAAAACATAGCATTCCAGGTTTCGGAACTGATCTCTCTTCTTTTAATAGCATGTGCTGTTGGTGTGCTTGTAAAGTATATCAGGCTACCGTATACGATCGCGTTAGTTCTGGTTGGTTTGTTTGTTGGAGCTCTAAAGCTGCTGCCAGAAATTCCTCTTACTGAAGAGATCATATTCTTCCTGATCCTCCCTCCTCTGCTTTTTGAGGGAGCTCTAAACATGGATGTCCAGCATCTAAGAGCAAATCTGAGACCTATTACTCTGCTTGCCATTCCTGGAGTTTTGATTTCCACGATCTTTGTTGGCTTCTCGCTCAACTACTTGCTTGACATCCCCCTTCCAGTTGCCCTTTTATTTGGGGCAATGATCACTCCAACCGATCCTGTATCGGTTCTGGCAACGTTCAGGGCACTTGGAGCACCAAAACGGTTGACAACAATTCTCGAAGGAGAGAGCATACTGAACGATGGTGTTGCTGTGGTTTTATTCAGCATAATTCTTGAGATGGTAAGGAGTGGTGAGTTAGACATTCTGCACGGCGCTCTTAACTTCGTGTTCGTCTGTGCTGGAGGGTTTGCTGTCGGGCTTATTCTGGGTTATGCTGCTTACAAAGCTCTTGGCTACATAGACGACCATCAGATTGAGGTAGCCATAACACTCATACTCGCTTTCTCGAGCTTTGTTATTGCTGAAATGCTGCATGTCTCTGGCGTCATCGCTGTTGTTGCTGCTGGACTCGTCATCGGAAACTACGGAAGGTATTTCTCGATGTCACCTTCGACAAGGGTGGCTTTAACGACATTCTGGGGCTTCTTTGTCTTCCTTGTAAATTCGTTCGTTTTCATACTCATAGGACTGGACATCCACCTTGAGAAAATAGCTCTATACTGGGAACCAATAGTTCTGGCAATTGCTGTTGTGCTCGTATCGAGGGCTTTGGTGGTTTACCCTCTACTGAACATCTTTTCCTTCAAATTCGAGAAAATTCCTCTGCTCTGGCAGCATGTCATATTCTGGGGTGGTTTGCACGGTACAATTCCTGTAGCATTGGCTCTTGGGCTGGAAAGCGAGATACCGTATCGTGAGCTAATAGCAAGCATGACATTTGGTGTTGTTCTCTTCTCGCTGGTTGTACAGGGATTGAGCCTAGAATTCTTCGTAAGACGTTCATCTCTCGCCAGGAAAGACGATGTAAGGCTGAAATATGAGGAATTGCTTGCCAGATCAATTGCTCTCAAGGCTGCAAAGAAAGAGCTTGAAAGCATGCTCGAGGAAGGCGTAATAGCTCCGGAAATAGCGGACAAGATGCTCTCTGACATCAACACCCTCCTGGAAGATCTTACTGTGGAATTCGATTCGCTTGTTAAGGAATATGATGAGGTTGGCAGGGAAATGTGGATGGTGGCATGGAGGAAAGTGCTTCATGCACAGAAGAGTGCAATACACGATGCCGTAGTTAGGGGCTTGATCTCCGAAGAGGTAGCAGGGAAACTTGCAGAGGAGATAGATGCCGAACTTTCTGAACTAATGGAGGCTTAAAAATAGTTGAAAAGGGATTTATTTTCAATTTTAGGTCAATTCTTCCACAAATTTAGAAATTCTTTCCATCGCTTTTTCCAGGTTCTCCATTGAGGTGGCGTAGGATATCCTGATGTAGTTTTCGTTTCCATCACCAAAGGGCAGTCCGGGAGTCACCACAACTCCTGCATCAACGAGTTTTTCAGCAAACTCAATACAGTTCATTGGCACCTCTGGGAATACGTAAAAAGCTCCATCTGGCCTGTGGACGTTGAGCCCCATCTCCTTAAGCGCATTGTAAACGAAATCCCTTCTATTTCTGAATTCTTTAACCATTGTAGCGGTGATTTCCTTATCTTTTCCTTCAAGCATAACGTCTGCAATGGCCTTCTGGGCAAAAGCGGGGGCACAGACACTGTTTACCTGATGAACTTTGAGAATCGACTCGAGCAGTTTTTCATTTGCGATGATGTAACCAACTCTCCACCCTGTCATTGCAAGCGATTTTGAAAATGCGTTGATCACGACGACATTTTCGTAGCCAGCAAGTGTGGCGGGTTCTTTTTCATAGTATATGGAATCGTAAACCTCATCGCTGACAACAATAGCCCCGTAATCTGCTGCAATCTCGACAACAGCTTTCAGCTTCTTTTCTTCCATTATTGCTCCGGTTGGGTTGTTGGGGTAGTTCAGGAATATGACTGACACATCCTTATCCATCACTTCATTCAGGGCATCTGGATCGAGTTCAAAGTTGTTTTCATGCGTTAAAATCTGTTCAATTTTTGCTCTACAGAGCTTAGCGTATGTGAAATATGATAAGAAGTTGGGTGACGGGGTAATCACCTTACTTCCTTCTTCTATGAATGCAAGGCTGGTATTAATCAAAGCCTCACTGGCTCCAGCGGTAACCATGATGTTATTGATATCTACTTCAACACCTCTTTCAGCATACCTTTCTGCTATAGCTGTGCGGAGCTCGTTTATTCCAAAGTTTGATGTGTAGTGGGTATAGCCATTCCTCATTGCCTCGCAGGCTTTTTCAATAATAGCAGGATGTGTATCAAAATCAGGTTCGCCAATTGAGAGGTTTACGACGTCTTTGCCCTCTTTCTTGGCTTTTTCTACAACTTCAAACATCCTTCTTATTGCGGATGTGGAAATGGATGATATTCGGGTAGCCTCCTTCATATATCAGTCCTCCAGAATATCTGACAGATCCCATTCCTCCTCCTCAAATTCAAATTCCTCTTCGAATTCATCAATATCTTCGATGTCTTCAATCTCCTCAACTTCCTCTTCGACTACCTCATCCTCTTCTTCCCTTTTTTCTTCCTTCACTTCCTCAAAAACTTCAAATTCCTCTCTTATCGTGAGGAGTGCCTGCTTTACGACATTTCTGTATTCATCGAGGTCTGGACTGTAAACCTGCCATGCAAGTGCAACATCGCCATCGTCTCTGTTTGTTTCCATCCTCTCTATTCTTTCGAGAGTTCTCTTGGCTGTCTCATACACCCAATAATCTCTAACTTCGCTATCCACAACGGCGATATACTCTGGTCTTATGGATACGAAGTTCCTTGTTTCACCCTCGAAAACCCTTACCTTTCCTACCACTGCGATCATTTCGGGGGGCTCTATTTCAAGAAGAGTCTCTAAGGCCTCCGGCTGAAATCTACCTACAAAACCGATGAAAACTCCCGTAGGGTCGCTAATTCTGATTCGCCAGAAGTTTGAGTCTGGGCGCGCCTCTTCCTTCTCAAGCAAGGCTCCCACAATAAAGACTCTGTTGCACCTCGCACCTGTGGGCGTCAGAACGTATACTGGGGCTTTATCCCCGCCATCCTCAATTTTGTAAGTCGATCTGTTGAATTCATAGGCGAAAAGTCTTCTAGCCACTTCTCTTCTTCTCACAGTAGCCATATGATCATCCTCCAATGATGCTGAGGAGTTCATCTACCTGTTCTTTCAGGTTGCCTTTGAGAAATTCAACCTCTTTGACGATCAGGTATCTTTCACCCCTAGTACCAACTATCCTGAAGTATTTGCCAAGGAGTTTGTTTTTAAGTTCTGAGAGAACGGCGTTTCTATCGAGGTTTTCTTCAGCAATTTTTTTCGCCTCCTCAAGCCCGATTCCCGTTAACTGTTTTATGTTTTCCTCGTTAAGAATTATTTCATAGAAGTTTTCACCGTCATCTATGACTCCTTTTATCCTCAAGTCATCGTATCCAGTTGTTTTGCCATGTGTCGGGCATATACCCTTTGTCATCGGTCTGTTGCATTCTTTGCAGCGCTGAATTAAGCCACTGTTCTGCTGGATGGCTATTAGGGCTCCAACAACCTCTAGCTCTCTTGGTGGGAGCTGAATGTCTTCGTCAATTTCGACAATATCACTGTTTCTGTTAATGTTTATCTGCATTCTCCCGCCAAATGAATCAGAAACCACATTTTTGAACAGATAGCTTTTACCCTCCTCAACCTCACCTTTTCCGGATTTTGCCCAAATAACGAATTTTATTATGCCCGTTTCATCTCCGATAAGTCCAACCTGCGAAACATTTGGACTGCTTGCATCCCAGAGCTGGATGACTTTTGCTTTGAGACTTACCCACTGGTTCGGTCTTGTAATTTCTTCAATTTTTACGAGGGGGCTCTCTCTTGCGAGTTGTTCCCTCGATATATCCAGTTCTTTCATCAGGTAGTTTGTTACGGTTCTGATTGCTTCGCTTTCTGGAACTTTAAACTCCAGAATAAGGAGCTTGAGCCTTTTGGATATTTCTTTTGCGTCAACGTCAAAACCTGATTTTCTGAATCTTTCAACAATTTGATTGGTCAGCTGAGAAATTCTTTCATCAACTTTGTTCACATCGACCACCAACACACGATGTACATGTAAATCAATAAGTTTTTCCATTGGAATGAAAGTGAATATTTTTGTCGGTTTGGGGCGGCATCTTGTTTTACTAGGTTATCTCCATTTATAGAGCAGCCTAGGTTGATTTCCATAAGAGTTGAAAAATTTGGTTTTTGAATCAGTCTCCAAACGTTATTACTGGTGCGGTGGCCACTCTTTTTGCCCCCATCTCTCTCAATTTTGGTTTTAGAAACTTTACTCTTGCCTTATCCAGAATTATGTGTATTGCAACTCCACCCTTGGCGAGTTTGGAGACGGTGGGATCGAAGCCCTCCTTTGTCAGAAAATCAAGAATTGGCTGGATTCTATCCTCTTCCGGCACATTGAACATGAGGCTTACAAGATTTCTCGAATCTAAAACCTCTTTGAGATCTGTTATCAGATTATCCATCAGTTTTCTCTTTTCCGGATCTTCGTATGATTTCTTGTTTGCGATGAAAACAGAGTAAACTGGATCCTTCACGATATCAATAATCTTGCATCCGTTCTCTCTTAAAGTGGTTCCGAATTCAGTAATTTCCAGGATCAAATCCGCTTCAGGATGAGGGGGCAAAAGGGAAGCTTCAGTCTTTCCAATTGGGTCGAAAACAACGGCATTCAACTCAACTTTTTTTGCATACATTCTGGCAATTTCTGGAAACTCTGAAGCAAACATTACTTGCTTGCCGTTAACAACACGCTTGAAATCTTCTATGGTCTCCACTCCGGGGTAGATTTCTTCGGAAATCGCAACAACGAGTTTTGTAGGTCTGAAAGGCAATCTTTCAACCACTACGACGTTATCCAACCCGTATTTCAGCTTTGAATTCTCGAGGATGTCTTCGCCGGTAAAACCACCGTCGCCCTTACCCATCATGATGTAAAATGGCATGATCTGGGGGCGAACCTGCTTGAAGACTATGTTAGGGTGGTCAACTCCAATGATGTATCCTCTTTCGCTTTTCTTGAGTTTGTATCCAGCCTCGGTTAGTGCATTCCAGACTGCTTTTTCGAGATGACCGTCCGGAAAGTAAACCTTGATCTTCTGCATGCCAGCCGGAGCGGGCTATCTTTTTATAACAGTTTTGATATTTTTGGGACTTTTTGCCACTCATTACAGTTTCATTTTTGGTAGTTCCACAGCTATTGTCTAAGTTTTGATATATTGTGTGATAAAGTATAAATATATTGAAGAAAAACTTGAAAGATGGAAGATCGATTTGAAATAACGAATACAGACAGAAAAATAGCATTGTCTCTGATCACATTTGTTGCACTTTTGATTTCTCTGAGTATTGTGCTGGATTTGTATACAGAATACCTCTGGTTTGAATCTCTCAATCTGGAATCAGTCTTTATGGCCATGCTGTATTACAAAGTCGTCCTGTTTGCAGTATTTTTTGCTGTCGCTTTTGTTCTGCTTACCCTCAACCGTTTGGCACTTCAAAAAGCAAGCTATGAGTTTGGCGAGCCACTAAAATTGCCATTCTGGGTTGATTTATCACTGGCTTTGGTTGTAGCTCTGCTATTTTCCCGCATGTGGCTGCAGTATGTTTACTTCACAAACTCGGTTGACTTCAATTTTAAGGATCCGATTTTTGGACTCGATGTGTCATTCTACGTTTTCAAACTCCCGTTCATTCAGACTATACTTTCCTTTTTCTTTACGCTACTTTTGCTTGCCGTCTTGATTTCAGTAGCGTACTACGCTTACATATTCAGATGGGTGAAAAGTTTTGATGAACTCAAAGACCTCTTCCCTCAAATGGGATACATTCATATCTCTCTACTTCTGGCTGGTATCTTTATCCTAATAGGGTCTTACTTCTATCTTGCAAGGTTTGACCTGCTGACGTCTCCTCATGGAGCAGTGATGGGTGCTGGTTATACGGACGTGCACGTGAGACTTCCTGCGATGGGGTTGGTTGCAGCATTATCGCTTCTTTTTGCTGCGGTAAGTATCTATCTTGGCTATAAGCGAAACATCGATGCGATGCCTGTGCTTTTCATAGCTCTGGTGATTGTGATATTTCTTTCAATTGTAGCAGTGCCCGCTGTGGTACAGAAGCTCCAGGTTGAGCCGAATGAACTTGCCAAAGAGGAGGAATACATACGGTACGGTATTGACTTCACGAGGTTTGCCTATGGTCTGGACATTAAGAAAATGTACTATCCTGCTGAGAACAATCTAAGCGTCGACACAATTGAAAGAAACCGTGGTACAATAGATAATATTAGAATATGGGATCATCGCCCCCTGCTCAGCGTTTACAGGCAGATGCAGCAGATAAGAACGTATTACTCTATAAATGATGTTGATGTAGATCGTTACCACATTGATGGAAAATATACACAGATCATGATTACTGCAAGGGAACTTTCAACCGATATGCTTTCACCGAGAGCACAAACATGGCTTAACAAGCATCTGATATTTACACACGGCTACGGTGTTGTTGCCTCACCAGTGAACTCTATTACCAAGGAAGGCCTTCCTGATCTTATAGTTGAGGATATTCCTCCAAAGGGAAAAATAGCTATTGAACGTCCTGAGATCTACTATGGCGAGCTAACGACAGATTACGTGATCGTTAAAACAAAGCAAAAGGAATTTGATTATCCGCTGGGCGAAGGTAATGTTCTGACAACATACAATGGTTCGGGTGGAGTTAAACTCGATTCATTCTTTAAGAAGCTCATATATGCAATAAAGTTTGGCGATGTTAAGTTTCTGCTGAGCGAGTACATCACAACAGATAGCCATCTGATGTACCACAGAAATATTATAGATAGGGTATCAACGATAGCGCCTTTCCTCGTGTATGACAAAGATCCCTATATAGCAGTTATAGATGGAAAGCAGTACTGGATAGTAGATTCGTATACAACTCTTGACAAGTTTCCGTATTCTGCAAGATATCCGACATTCAACTACGTTCGAAATCCGGTTAAGGTTTTTGTCGATACCTATAACGGAACAACCGAGTTCTACGTTATTCAGGAAGAACCTGTCATCAAGGTTTTGATGAAAGCGTTTCCGGAACTTTTCATTCCAGCAGATAAAATGAGTGGGGAAAAGAGGGCACACATAAGGTATCCAGTTGATTTGTTTGAGGTTCAGGCTCAGATCTACGCAACCTTCCACATGGATGATGCCAAGACGTTCTACAATCGTGAGGATGTATGGGAAATTCCGCAGGAAATTTTAGAGGATACCAGAATAAAGATGGAACCCTATTACGTTATATTGACTCTGCCTGATAACGACAAGCCGGAGTTCCTGTTAATGTTCCCATTCACACCAAAGGGAAGGGACAATATCATTGCCTGGATGGCGGCGAGATGTGATGAGGATTACGGCGAGTTAAGGCTGTATGAATTTCCGAAAGGCGAGCTGATATACGGTCCCATGCAGATAGAGGCGAGAATAGATCAAAATGCTGATATTTCCAAGTTATTCACCCTCTGGGGACAGGTTGGATCGAAGGTCATCAGGGGTAACTTGCTTGTCATTCCTATAGAGAATTCCATACTGTACATTGAGCCCGTCTATCTGAGGGCCGAAAATGCTCAGATCCCAGAGCTCAGGGGCGTTATAGTTGTTTACAATGATGTGCTGGCGATGAGACCAACACTCGACGAAGCTTTGATAGCAGTATTTGGTGAGGAAGTTAAACCTGAAGTTGTTGAGGAGGAAAGTGTGCAGGATCTTGTGAAGTTGTCGGTTGAGCTTTACAATCTGGCGATGGGGGAAGCGAAGGCTGGTAACTGGAGCGGATTTGGTGATGCCATTGAAAGGCTTGGAGATGTACTTAGCAAGCTGAACCAGACAGCTGCTAGGAGCTAGCACCAACTCAAGATACATGACTCGATTGTACCGAAATCGCTTAAATATGCTCTCGAGGTCAATGGAATATGCGCATAAAGGTTGCAGCCGTCCAGTGCAGAGTTGGTGTGAATAGTTCCCTCAGGAGTGCTGAAAAGCTTATTGCAGAAGGGGTGGAGAAAGGAATTGAATTGTTCGTTCTGCCCGAGTACTTCTCATACAGAGAGGGAGATAGCCTTTCTGAGATATCCCGTGTAACTACTCGAAAGCTTTCCGAGTGGAGTAAGGAATATTCGTGCATCGTTGTGGGAAACGCGATTGTTCGATATGGTGAAAAGCTGTTCAACGCTGGACATATTTTTGCTAGGGGAGATCTTATTGGGATTCAGGAGAAAATCCATCCGACGAGAATTGAGAGAAGTCTGGGGATTGGTTGTGGAGATGAAGTAAGGGTATTTGACGTGAATGGGCTTAAGATTTCGGTTCTTATTTGTGCAGACATTCTGTATCCCGAGGTTTGCAGAATAGCAGCCCTTAAAAGAGCGGATGTTGTTCTCAATCCAGTGGTATCTTTCAAACATTCTGAACTCCCGGCTCAACGGATGAGAAGCTGTCTATATTTCACTCGATCTTTCGACAACGCTTATGCAGTTGTCAAGGCTGGGGGACCTGGCTTTACGTTTTTAGGTTCGGAAACTACTGGAAGGAGTTTGATATCTACGTTTGAGGGTATTGCTGCATCGTACAGTGATGAAAATGCTGAAGGGCTAATTTCGGCAGAGCTAGACATTTCTGCCATCAGGAGATACAGACAGATAAATTATTCACTTCACGATAGAAACGTTAAGGCGTATTCGGAACTGCTTGATCACGGGTTTGACTGTGAATGAGTAATAGTGGCTATGAATTTTAATTCGTTGTGCCTTAGAAAATTAGAAAATTCATTGGAAGGGAACGTTTAAAAAGCCATTAAGCTGAAAATAGCATTCGGGGCCCGTAGGGTAGGTGGACATCCTCAGGGGCTTCGGACCCCTGGACCCGGGTTCAAATCCCGGCGGGTCCGCTTTTCACCCCCCCCTTTATGGGTTATGGAGCTTTTACGATCATACTTTTTTCGACGATGATTGTACTGGTTGGAGAATGGATTATTTTAACTCTCACTTCATCTCCTACTTTTAACTCGATCCCTCTGTTTGGAGGTGTGCAGTCTTCCTTAATTCTAAAGCCAATTTTTTCTCCTACACTCCATACTCCATCATTGCTGGAAAGTTCACCAAGATAGCTCTGCCCTTTACGCCTATCTATCATCTGATCTCCTTCAATGTTGCTTGCACTAATTTCTTTATTTGGTTCCCAAGGAAAGTTCTTGAGAGTACAGAATCTCTTTAGCTCGTTGTTTCGATAGACTTCAACTTTTATTCTAATATCTTTGATAGGAACTTCGTCTCCACCATGATGCAGCAACTCTACAATTTGATCTGATGTCTTGCCAGATCCTTCTGCTATTATGTCTCGACTCTTGATAGCATAAACAAAAGGTGGTTTTTGATTGCTACTTTTTTGACCACCAATACTGATAGCTGTAACCAATGTTGCACATATTACTGTAATTGCTATAAGGAAAATTGAACCAGGAATGGAACTAACGCCTTTTTCACACATAATACAAATGGTGAACAATATTTCAGATTTATCTTTTTCTATTTTTTGTGTTTTGATGGGCGTTTATTTTAAGAAACTTTTACCATTTTGTATTTGTTTGCTTTTCTTTGTCATCGGTTCGTTGTTTTAACACCAATATGTTAATTTGTTAATGTTTTATCATGCTTTTTTTAGCTTGGCGATGCATAGAATTCGTTCTGTATCTATCTCATCTTCAACAATAACTTGAATTCTCTCCAGAGTGTGATAAAGCTCTTCTACTGTTTAAAATAGCAAAAACTTTAAATATGGTTGAAGTTTTATAGAAGTAAGGTGGCGGCGGGGGTAGTGTAAGGAATGGGTAACAACGCCCATTGTCGAAGCTATCCTCGCTGCCACGTAAAAGTAGAGTTTATATAGTGGAAGGTATAAGGAATGCCCGCATTTAAGGAAGATTTAGGTTAAGGAGGTAGGGAAAGTATGAGTAAAAGAAGTTTGAAAATAGGGATAGCGACACTACTTGTACTACTGATGGCAATGGCTACAGCGAGTGCAGACTATATTGTACTGCCAGAGACACCATATAATGTTACTTATGGAGACAGTGTTACTTTTGATATCGCATGGAGCGAGACAGGGGCTTTCACGGTTAAGATCATTGACAGGGGAACTAATACGGTAAAGTATACTGACATCAAATCTGGAGCTAGCGTTTATCCCTATACATTGGATACAGATGTTAAGGGACTATATCCAGGAGCCTACAATATTACAATAACAAACTCAGCTGGCAGTGTTGTCGAGTATAAGTACTTCAATGTCACATATGACAAGCCAATGGTTGTAGTAGATATAAAGAACCCGACAACAGAGATTGTTCTAGGCGATTACCTTGTATTCGATGTGAAGGCATACTACCAGAATGAAATCACAAATCTCAATGTAACAATAACAGGTCCAGTTACACCCAATGGTACGATTTACGTCAATGAGAATGGAGCTCTGTTTAACGATACTGAGTTCACTTGGGGATCATCGTTCAACATAACCAAGGAGGGCGAATTGAACACAACACTCGTCTATGAAGATGTCAAGGTCAACACGTCAGTAATTAAAAGCAAGTTCCAGGGATCAGCAGGAAGCTACAAGCTTAAGGTCGTAGCAAAGTCAGGTGCTGACGAAGGATCAGTAACATATGATATCAAGTTGGTTAAGCCAACGCTGAAGATTACACTCGAAAGCGATACTGTGAAGAGAGGTGAAGCAGTAAAGGTTACAGGTGAAACGAACATCGCTGATACTGGCAGCAAGTTTGACGAATCTAGCGTTAAGAACGGAGTTACTATAACGATCTACAACAATACCATAGAGAATGATGCTTACAAGGTTGTTGGACCGGAGACTGTGAGTGTCAAGGATGGTAAGTTCTCAGCAGAGCTGGATATTGGATTCGACAAGACCTTCCCCGTAGGATCTTACTTGCTTGTGGCTAAGGTAGAGGGTGTTGAGGATACAGTAGATGCGACAGCTATCTTCACTGTTGACGAGCCGAAATTCGACGTATCTGTTGACAAAGCTTCAGTTGCAAGAGGCGAGAAGTTTGAGCTTATAGGTGACACATCGCTGCCTGCTGGTGCAAAGCTCGATATAACTTGGGACAAGCGGGACCAACCGGATGATCCATTTACTGGAGTAACCGCTGCATATGTCGATACTGAAGGTAAGTTTACTGTGGAATTTACAGTTAAGCCTTCAGCTAAGCTTGGTTCTTACGAAATTACCGTGAACAGTATGACTTATGGAGTCGAGGATACAGTCACAGTCACAGTCGTAAGACAGAGTCTTGACGCAAGCCTTGATAAGACCAGTGTTGTTAAGGGAGGAAAGATTGTATTGAGTGGAACAACCACCGTTGGTAAGGTGTGGCTATTTGCGGACAAGGACTACATCTTTGAGGGTGTAAGGAAGCTAACTTCAACTTCAAAGGAGTTTAATACAACAGGTTACAGCCAGCCTGTGCCAGTCACTGATGGTGAATTCAAGTATGAGATTAGAGTAAATGATAGCGCCCAGGCTGGAACATACACGCTTTATGTGTTTGCACCAACGAATGTAACTAGTGATATTGTCTGGATTGACCCAGTCTCCGACCCACAGAGAATATTCATGGTGACAATTCTTGACGTTGGATTCAAGAGCTATCCTGACGAGGTTACTTTAGTCAGGGGTGGCAAGGCAGATGTGGAGATCGAGGTTACAGCTGCCAAGGACAAGCAGGTTGAGCTCAAGGGAACCTTCAGTGGATATGGTATATCCGTTGATGTACCATTTACTGAGAAGGAAACTGGACTATTCAAGGCTACGATCGGTACATTCTATGATGAAGACAACAATGCTCTCTTGACAGAGTTTGATTCGACCAAGACCCTGAAGTTGCTCAGTACTGGCCTGTACACGTTGAAGGTTACAATGAGCTATGTGGGTGGAAGTGAGATTGACACTGTAAATATACCAGTTAAGGTAGTTGATCCAGAAATAAGCGTTGACATCCCAGAAATGGTTAAGAAGGGTGACCAGCTCGTAATAACCGTGTCTACTAACAGAGGTAGTGGATACGATGGTATCTATGTGTTCCTCAAGACTCCTATGACAACATACCGTCAGCAGGTTTACACAGATGCAAATGGTACTGCTAAGGCTGTATTCGAAACATTTGGACTCGAGCTGGGCGAGTATGAGGTATACGTCAGAGACACTATGGGAACAACGAAAGGCAACTGGTCAGACTACTTCGACGTTGATCCAACCTCTTACTCTGCTAGAGGCTATGCACTAGACGATGACCTGCTATTCACGGGTAAGGTAAAGATCGTCGAAGAACTGCCAGTTGCAACCCCAACTCCAACCCCAACACCAACACCTACGCCCACACCAACACCAACTCCAACCAAGACACCTACGCCCACACCAACACCAACTGAGACACCAGTAGAAGAGAAGCCAACCCCAACACCAACCAAGGAAGAGAAGCCAACCCCAGGCTTCGAAGCAGTGTTCGCAATCGCTGGTCTGCTGGCAGTAGCATACCTGCTGAGGAGGAAGTAACCTCCTAAATTTTTCCCCTTTTTTCTTATTTTAATTTGAGAATTCGAAAACTGATTTGTTGTATAATGTTTCTTGACCGTTTTAGCAAAGTTTCATGGTTTCTGGATAGGATGGGCTAATTCTTGAATTTTGTAAAAGAATTTATATAGCTAATTATCTAGGCTGGGCTAAATGAGGCTTGTTGTAGCTCTAACTGGTGCTTCTGGACAGATTTATGGTGTGAGAATTCTTGAGGAACTTCACAAGCGAGACATTGAAACGCACGTGATTATATCAAAGGCAGCGGAGATAACTTTAAAGGCAGAAACTGGTTATGATCTGGAATACTTGAAGTCTCTCTCCACGAGGTTTTACAGCCATGACGATATTGCAGCTCCAATTTCGAGTGGTAGCTTTAGGCATGATGGGATGATTATAGCCCCATGCAGTATGAAAACAGCTGCGAGCATAGCCTACGGTATTGCGGACAATTTGATAACGAGAGCAGCGGACGTCACACTCAAAGAGAAAAGAAAACTCATTTTACTTGTAAGGGAAACTCCTCTGCACTCAGGCCATCTTAAAACCCTGCTTCAACTATCGGAACTGGGAGCAATTATTATGCCGCCTTTACCAGCCTTCTACATCAAACCAAGAAGCATCGACGATATTATTAACCACACCGTGGCAAGAGTTCTTGAAAAGTTTGGAATAAATGTGGAATATCTGGGTTGGGAAGGCTTATGAAAATGGCTTTATGAATAAAGATAAGAGTTAGTTTACTTACCACAAACACTTCTCCACTTTTTCTCCCAGTACTCCTTGATGACTTCTAATGCGATGAGCTTCTCTCCAGTGAGAAATCGTATGCATGCCCCTCCGCCCGTCGACACATGGCTCATTTTCTTGTCTATGCCAATCATCCTCGCTGCAGTGGCTATATGCCCTCCACCAACAACAGAGTAACCAGCCTTAGAAACAGCCTTGAGAACTTCGAATGTTCCCAGAGTGAAGCGCTCATCTTCGAAAACACCAGCTGGGCCGTTTATAACCGCTACATCATACTGGGGAATCTCTTCGGTAAGCATCGATATTGTATTTACACCAATGTCCATTATTTTCTCTCCTTTTAATTCTTCTATTGCCACATCCTTCCTTTTTCCTCCTTCTTCGACTCCAACATCGATAGGAAGGATGATTTTATCTCTGTACTTCTTGAATAGCTCCAGCATCTCTTCGTCGTTCAAACCTTCCTTGTTTTCTTCCACGACCTTTATGTTAACGTCCCCAATGTTCTTTCCATCAAGCATGAGGAAGTAGTTTGCAACAACGCCAGTGAGTGCAACCTTTTCTGCTATACCCTCTGTTAAAACAGCTCTCATAACTTTAACCGAATCCTCTATTTTTGCTCCTCCGAGTATGAATATTTTCCTACCTTTGCTTTTGATTGCTTTGGATAATGCAGCTACCTCTTTTTCGACAAGTCTTCCAACAACGGCCGGTATGACAGGTGGAAAACCGACAAGGGACGCATGAGCCCTATGTGATGCTGAGAAAGCATCATTTATATAAAGATCGAAATACGGGTAGAGCTTTTTAATCAGGAATGAGTTTGAATGTTCTTCAGCACTTCTTTTAAGCTGTTCTTCTGAATAGAATCTAACATTTTCGAGAAGCAGAACTTCCCCGTTTTTCATGCTTTTTATTCTATCTATTACGCAGCTGCTGAAAAGCCCGTCAACGTATTCCACTTCTTTTCCAAGGAGTTTTGAGAGAACAGCGGCATGATTCTCCAGGGTTGTGAAATCTTTTTTTCCAGGACGGCTTTGATGGGCCAGTATAACTACTTTGGAACCATCGAGCTCTTTGAGCGTTGGGATATGACTTTCAAAACGTGTTGTATCAAGGATCGTTGAGTTCACAATTGGAGCATTGACGTCAAGCCTAATCAGAATACTCTTTCCAATGTACTCTACATCATCGAGAGTAGGCAAACCCTCTATCATCGTTATGCATCTAGGGTGGAGAGCTATTAAAAATTTTGGAATTTCTCAAATTTTTGTTTTCGGTAAGCAAGTGGACTAGTTCTATAATTTGAAATCCAGATCAAAGTCTGCTAAATAAAATTTTTCACAAAATTAAAAGATAAAAATAGATTACTCCTTCTTTGCGAGGGTAATCTCAATGGCAGAGACGTTTGCCTCTCCCTGCTCGCTCTCAACCTTCTCCGTTGAAATTTTTATGTCTTTAACTTCAACATCTGGCAGGAAGCGTTTTCTGACAATCTCTGCTACATCTACAGCCCTGCTGATTGCCCTACCTCTCGCTTTAACAGATACCTCCTTGACTCCGCTGTTGAACTGCGTCAATACTGCCAGCACATAGCTCATTACCGGCTTGTTTCCAACAAACACTGCGTTCTCAGCCATTTTTCTACCTCCAATCGCTATTCTGCTTTTAGCCTGTTTGTTATGTTATATTAACTTTTCCTTTACCATTAACTCAGCGTTTAAAATGCTTGCTCCAGCAGCTCCGCGCACAGTGTTGTGTCCGAGCACGATGTATTTTATGGAGTTATCTGCGTCTTTTCTAATTCTACCCACGACAACACTCATACCGTTACCTTCGTACCTGTCAAGCCTTGGCTGAGGCCTGTCGGGTTCACGTCTTACCACTATTACTTTCTCGGGCGAAGTTGGCAAATCAAGGGGCTTGAGCGATTCGAAGGCGTTGATAGCATCTTCCACTTCGACACTTTTGTCGAATTCTGCCCAGACAGCTTCGGTGTGTCCGTCGATAACTGGGACACGGTGGCATGAAGCTGAGACCTTTATTGGGGCGGGGAGAACCTTTGAACCATTGAATTCTCCAAGCAGCTTGAGCGGTTCTGTCTCCACTTTCTCCTCTTCACCCTTTATGAATGGTATCACGTTGTCTGTTATTGCAAGTGAAGGTACACCTGGATAACCGGCGCCACTCAAAGCCTGCATTGAGGCAACCCTGACGTTCTTCAAACCTAGGTCTACGAGGGGCTTGAGACTGATAACGAGCATGATTGTTGTACAGTTTGGATTGGTTACGATGAATCCATCCCATCCTCTGTTCTTCTTTTGAACTTCGATCAGGCCAAGATGATCGGGGTTGACTTCTGGAATAACGAGAGGAACATCCTCCTCCATCCTGTAAGCCGATGCGTTGCTGGCAACAACAAAACCTTCCTTGGCAAACTCCGCTTCAACTTTTTTGGCAACGTCAGATGGCAGGGCAGAAAAGACAATGTCAGCATCAATGCTTTTCGGATCGAGGGGCACCATTTCCATGTCTTTTACTTCTTCGGGCACATTTGCAGATACAAGCCAGTTGACCTCTTCACCGTATACCTTTCCGACTCTTTTTTCAGAAGCAGCCAGTGCAGTGATTTCAAACCACGGGTGTTTGCTGAGAAGCTGAATGAACTTCTGTCCGACCATTCCTGTTGCGCCAAGCACGGCAACTTTGATTTTCTTCATGAGTGCTACGCTTACACACAGGTATTTAAAAATTTGTTATCATATCTTCACAAAAATGTATATGAAGCTTGAAATGAGAGCTAACAGCGCTGCTAAGGAGAAAACGGGTTCGAATCCGTAGTATTGAAGGATCAATCCGTATATTATGTTCCCTGTTAGAGCAGACATTCCAAACACAAAGTGGAAAGCGCCGATACCAAATCCCTTTACTTTTGCAACTTCGGCAGCTATACTTCTCTGGACTGCATCGCTTGAGGCCATAAAAACACCGAAAAGGAAGAATGCCAGAATTAGCTGAGTAAAGCTTCCTGACGCCATTAATAATCCTGCAATGGCGAGCATCACATAACCAAATGCTGCAACTCTCTGTTTACCGACTCTGTCGGAGTAAGATCCGATTGGGTAGGATAAAACTGCATAGATTATGTTGAACAGGAAGTAGAGGATTAATGCTGACAGAACTCCATACTGTGCTGCACGCAGAATGAAAAACATGTAGCTTATATTTGCCAGACCAAATACGATTGAAAATAGGAGAAACTTCTTCAGCCTCAGCCCGAGAACGATCTTAGATCTTGGATATTTTCTTGCTGTTTCGGAAACGAATGAGAGTGGGATGAGGGAAAGAAAGCCGATGAGGGATGCTATGAGTATTATCTTTTTATAATCGCTTTCGAGAATCTGGATGAATATTATTGCTATTGCTGTTCCCAAAACTGCCCCGAAAGTGTCCATTGCTCTGTGAAATCCGAATGCTTTACCTCTCTGCGATGCAGATTCGGCTATTAGCGCATCTCTGGGTGATGTTCTGATTCCTTTTCCCACTCTGTCGAGGGCTGTAAAAATTGATGCATGTGTGAGATTAGATGAAAGTGACAGAGCCAGTTTTGATAATTGTGAGAGTGCGTATCCAGCGAATATCAGTGGTTTTCTCTTACCCCTGAGATCGGAGAAGTAGCCTGAAACAGCTTTCATTACATTTGACAGGCCATCTATAATTCCGGCGACAAGTCCGATACCTGCTGCTGATATGTTGAGAGAAGTGAGGAAAAACGGGAGAACTGGGAGAATTATTTCGCTGCTCAGGTCATTAAGAAAGCTGACGAGTCCCAGGAGCTTCACGTTCATCCACGACTCTTTTTCCATATCCATTTTTTTCTCTGCCACATCTTGTGCTTTATTTTGGTGTGGTTATACTTTGCGGCAACCGTTAATTTTAAGAACTCTACCTCAAAGAATGTATCGTAATTCGGGATTGCTCACTAAGAGGTTTATAGATCTAAAGGGCCGGTAGCTCAGCTGGAAGAGCGCCGCCTTGGCATGGCGGAGGCCTGGGGTTCAAATCCCCACCGGTCCATTAATTCTTCATTCTAATTTGGTAGCATTTGTGTATACTGACTTTTTGGGATATGGATATAGAACATCCAAATAATAACACCTCTGAATTTCATTCTGAACCAATCAAATACATTATAAATATCTGGAATTTTTCGTGGAATGTTATGGGTAATACACAGATGTATGAAGATGTTCACGACAAAATACTTGAAGTTCTTAAAAAGTCGGAGTTCGGAACATCAACGTCTGAACTAGCATCAGAATTGGGACTAAACAGAATGGCTGTATCCAAGCATTTGGAACTTTTAAGGGCTCAGGGTTTTATAGATTATCGCCAGTAGATCTGCTGACAAAAGAAATTTCAACTGCTATTCAATCAGAGTAGATGGTTATGCGAGGTTCAATTATCTTTGCAGTTCAAACGACTCAACGTAGGTTTTTTATGCATCTTATACAGAATTTCCATTCGTCGGCCAGCAAGCTTGAAGTATGCGATATATTTATTAACCCCCCTGAGATGGCTAACACAAATCAAGCTCATCGTGAGGTGTGGTTATGAAATCTGCCTATGCTTATATCAGAGAAGCTTGGAAAAATCCGTGGGAAGGTTACGTTGGCGAGTTAATGTGGGAAAGATTGCAGAAATGGAGAAGGGAGCCAGCGGTAGTTAGGATTGAAAGACCGACGAGACTTGACAGAGCAAGGGCTCTCGGTTATAAGGCCAAGAAGGGAATTATTGTTGTCAGAGTCAGGGTTAGAAGGGGTGGCAGAAGAGCCACAAGACCAAACAAGGGTAGGAAGACAAAGAACCTGATGGTCAGCAGACTCACACCTGGAAAGAACCTTCAGTGGATTGCTGAAGAGAGAGCTGCAAGAAAGTACCCCAACATGGAAGTTTTGAACTCCTACTGGGTTGGAGAGGATGGAAGGTACAAGTGGTTTGAGGTCATCCTTGTTGACAGAAGTCACCCTGCCATCAAAACAGACAACCAGCTCTCCTGGATAACGACAAAGAAGGGCAGAGTATTCAGAGGTCTAACATCTGCTGGTAGAAAGGCCAGAGGGCTGAGAAGAAAGGGCAAAGGTGCTGAAAAAGTCAGACCAAGCCGCAGGGCCAACTTCAGGAAGGCCTAATTCTTTTCTCTTTTTAGAGATTTATGAAGATCGAAAGGATTACAGTTTCTGCCGTTGTGTATTCAACAGAAGACCCGGAAAAAGTTGGAGAAGCTATTGCTACTCTTTTTCCCTTCGAGTTTGAGATAGCTGTAACAAATGCAACCGGACATTACGGAAATCCGATGAAGTTTCTTGAAGTTGAAATTGTAAAGAAGAAGGAGATTAAAGAGCTGTGGAATTATTTGATGGAGTTGCTTGGTGATCAGAAAGAGATTCTGCTAAACACCCTTGAAGATAAGATTGATGAGCAGAATGTTTTACACATTAGGGTAGATAAGCAGAAAGCCTATCTCGGTGAAGTAGAACTTGTAGAAGGAGGGGATGCTATAGTTTTTAAGGCTAAAATCGTGACATATCCCTCAAAGAGAGAGAAGGTTATTGAGGCTGCAAGAGAACTGATTGAGCGCGGTTACTAGTTTTTTGACTTTCACGATATTCTTAAGTATGCCTATCGGTCAGAGTTGGTCTGTATGGATGTTGATTTCGTGAGGTTCGTCCCTCCAAGAGAAAAAATCGATCTGTTTGGTTTTGACAATTTTATCGTCTTTACGGAAAATCCTGATGAAGTGGATGATTTCCCCAGAGGATACTTAATTCAGGCTGAAAGTGTTGCGGATCTTTCTTCTAAACTCAGGAGAGCTAAAAAGGGATGGCTTGTGGGGGTTAAGAGCAGCGATCCCAAGGTTAATAGGCAGGCAGTGATGAGGAAGCAAGTTGATATTCTGCTTGACTCGATGGATAGGAAGCTGGATTATACGACAGTCAAACTGGCTGCTGAGAAAGACGTTACTATTGAAATCTGCCTATCCAAGTTCCTGAATGTCAGGGGTTTGAAAAGGATTAGAATTTTTGAGGAGACAATAGATACAATCCAGATCGTTAAAAAATTTGATGTACCGTTTGTTCTTACGTCTGGAGCATCAAATATGTTTGAGATGCGTCCCAAGAGGCAAATCTATGACTTCTTTTCCTTTATTGGTGCGGATGTGGAAAAAGCAAAAGCTTTCATGCACAGATTGGTGAGAAGACTAACGGATCCAAACTACATCATGGATGGTCTTGAGATTGAGGGTTAACAATGAAAGGATTGCCGCCTGCGCTGAGGAAGAGAAAAAGATATATTGCTTTTCGACTGATCGCGAATAGCGAGGTTGAATCAAAAGAGTTAGCACTGGCGATCTGGGAGAGTCTCATTTCACTGTTCGGCGATTACTACAGCGCACATTCGGGAATCTGGCTGGAATACTTCGATGGTGAATACGGCATACTTAGATGTCATCACACAGCTTTGGAGAAAGTTAAAGTAGCACTAACTCTTACGAGTAGGGTGGGAAATAAAGAGATAATCCCAATAATACTGGGTGTTAGCGGAACGATTAAAAGATGCGAGAAAAAGTATTTGGAGGTGTTAAAAGATGCATTTGCCACAGATGGGTTATGATAGAGCCATCACGGTATTCAGCCCTGATGGCAGGTTGTTTCAGGTTGAGTATGCCAGGGAAGCGGTTAAAAGAGGAGCAACGGCAATCGGTGTGAAATCAAAAGAAGGAGTCATTTTAATAGCTGATAGAAGGGTTGCAAGTAAATTGCTTGAAGCTGATACTATTGAGAAGATTTACAAAATAGATGAACACATCTGTGCTGCAACCTCTGGACTTGTTGCTGATGCACGTGTTCTCATTGACAGAGCAAGAATTGAAGCTCAGATTAACAGGTTAACTTATGATGAGCCAATAAGTGTTAAGGAGCTTGCAAGAAAAATATGTGATTTCAAGCAGCAGTACACGCAGTTTGGGGGAGTAAGACCTTTTGGGGTCTCATTGCTTATTGCGGGAGTTGACGAGCGCCCACGTCTCTATGAAACTGACCCAAGCGGTGCTTTGCTTGAATACAAGGCTACAGCCATCGGAGCGGGAAGAAATATTGTTATAGAATATTTTGAGAAAGAATACAGAGAAGACATGACTCTTGAAGAAGCAATAATCGCATCAATGGTTGCGATGGGTAAAGCAATAGAGGGTGAACTCTCAACAGAAAGTGTGGAAATGGGTGTTGTCGAAGTAAAAGACAAGGTATTCAGGCAGCTCACACCGGAGGAGTTGGCACCATACATCGAAAAAGCAAACGAAATAATCAGGGAGGAGCTTAAGAAGGAGTAAAATTACTATTACTCCGGTGTTTGAGTATGGTATCTCTTGATAAAGCCGTCATAGCTAGGCTTAAGAAGCAGGGGGAGAATTTTGAAGTTTTAGTCGATCCATATCTTGCCAGGGATTTGAAAGAAGGAAAAGAAGTGGACTTTGAAAAGCTTCTCGCTGCTGAGGAAGTATTTAAAGATGCCAGAAAGGGCGACAGAGCTTCAACAGAAGACCTTCAGAAGGCATTCGGTACAACGGACATCTATGAAATAGTCAAGATCATCGTAAAGGAAGGGGAAGTACAGATCACGGCTGAGCAGCGTAAAGAGATGATGGAGCAGAAGAGGAAGCAGATCATTGACTTCATAAGCAGGAACGCGGTGGATCCCCGTACAGGCACACCACATCCTCCAACCAGAATTGAGAGAGCAATGGAAGAAGCTAAAGTCCACATTGACATCTTCAAGCCAGTTGAAGCGCAGGTTAAGGATATTGTTAAGGCTTTGAAACCGATTTTACCTCTGAGATTCGAGGAAGTTGAGATAGCGATCAAGATACCACCAGAATATACAGGAAAAGCAATAAGCGCCCTGTACTCTTTTGGAAATGTAATGCAGGAAGAATGGCAAAAAGATGGTAGCTGGATTTGCGTGATGAGGATTCCTGCAGGTGTGCAGGGCGATCTTATTGACTTGCTTGCCAAGATTACGAAGGGAGAGGCTTTAACAAAAGTTCTTAGGAGGATTCAAGGATGAGTAATGTTTCGCGTAAGATCGTGCTTCCGGGCGATCTGCTATCAACAAACCCGAAGGCTGCAGGATATGGTACATACGTCGAGAATGGGAAGGTTTATGCGAAAACACTCGGGTTGCTTGATAAAAGCAACACTGGTGTTAGAGTAATTCCTCTTAAGGGGAGATACATCCCATCTGTTGGTGATGTGGTTGTAGGTATTGTAAGAGAAGTTACTGCTAATGGCTGGATTGTTGATATTCACTCACCCTATCAGGCATTTCTGCCTTTGCAGGAGAATCCAGAGAGCAAGCCAGGGAGAAAAATTAATGAGATTCTCGATTTAGGAGATGCCATTATAGCGAAGGTTCTGAACATAGATCCAAAGATGAAAGTAACACTCACCATGAAGGATAGGGTTTGTAGGGCTATTAGATTTGGCAGAATTGTGGCAATAAACCCTGCAAGGGTTCCGAGGGTAATTGGGAAGAAGGGGAGCATGATCAAGCTTCTCAAATCTGAGCTTGGAATACAGATAATTGTTGGTCAGAATGGTTTGATATGGCTTAGTGGTGATAGGAGGAAAGTCTCCATTGCAGAGGAGGCAATTTACATAATTGAGGAAGAGGCCCACACGGAGGGGCTTACCGACAGGATAACCGAGTTTATAAAAAAGAGAAAGGGAGAAATTGAAGATGAACGAGGAAGCGGAAATCCTTAAAAGAGTTGGTGAGAAACCTCAGCTCATAATTGATGGAAAAAGGCTGGATGGAAGAGATTTTGAGGAACTAAGACCCATAAAAATTGAGGCTGGTGTACTCAAGAGAGCAGACGGCTCATGCTATCTTGAAATGGGGAAAAACAAGGTTGTTGCTGCAGTTTACGGACCAAGGGAGGTACACCCAAGACATCTGCAGGATCCAAGCAAAGCAATCATTCGATACCGCTACAACATGGCCCCCTTCAGCGTTGAGGAAAGAAAACGACCGGGCCCGGACAGGAGAAGCATAGAAATCTCCAAGGTCAGCAGGGAGGCTCTTGAGCCGATAATAATGAAAGAGCTGTTTCCAAGATCTGGAATTGACATATTCGTTGAGGTTTTGCAGGCTGATGCGGGAACAAGAACTGCATGTCTCAACGCAGCCAGCGTGGCTCTGGTGGATGCAGGCATTGCGATGAAGGGCATCGTAACGGCCGTTGCGGTTGCGAAAGTTGACGGACACCTCGTTCTCGACCCCATGAAGGATGAAGACAACTACGGCGAGGCTGACCTGCCGTTTGCATTCGTAATAAGGAATGGAAAGATTGAGTCAATATCCTTGCTTCAAATGGATGGCAGAATGACGGCAGATGAGGTTAAAAAGGCGCTTGAGATGGCGAAAAGGGGAGCTATGGAGATTTACAAGCTTCAGAGGGAAGCCGTAATGAGGAAGTATCAGGGTGAGGAGGTAGAATAAATGAGTGATGAAATTCTCATGGACATCAAGAAAGACTATGTCCTTTCAAAATTAAGAGATGGGGAAAGAATTGATGGTAGGAAGTTTGATGAATACAGAAAAATCGAAATTGAGACGGGTATAATTTCAAAGGCTGAAGGCTCGGCTTTGGTTAAAATTGGAAACACCCAGGTTGTTGTTGGAGTCAAAATGCAGCCTGGTGAACCTTTCCCTGATGCACCAGATAAGGGTATTATAATCACGAATGCTGAACTTGTCCCGCTTGCATCTCCGACCTTTGAGCCTGGACCACCGGATGAGAATGCGATAGAGCTTGCAAGAGTTGTGGACAGGGGTATTAGAGAAAGTGAAGCTGTTGATCTCTCCAAGTTATGCATTGAGGAAGGTAGCAAGGTGTGGCTCATTTTCATTGACATACATGCACTTGATGACGACGGAAATCTCATGGATGCTTCAGCTTTGGCTGCAATTGCAGCACTGCTGAACACAACCGTTCCGGCTGAGAGGTTTGAAGTAGGGGAAGATTTCCCCCTGCCGGTTAGAGATTTGCCCGTCGCAGTAACATCTCTCATTGTAAACAACAACATCCTCGTGGATCCATGCAGGGATGAGGTGAGCGTTGGAGAGAATTTTATGACAATTACGACCGATCAAGATGACAATATAGTTGCGATGCAGAAGAGTGGAAGCTACCTGTTGAGTGAGGAAAAGTTTTATGAACTCATCGATATCAGTATTGCGAAAGCTAGGGAAATAAGAGAACTGCTCAAAGATGTTTGAGGTGTTCATATGGCGACAAAGAAGGTTAAGATGGCAGGAAGATTTGGACCAAGATATGGTGTCAGAGTAAGGAGAACGCTCATCAAGATCGAAGAAGCTCAGAGACGCAAATATGTCTGCAAGAGGTGTGGCAAGAAGGCTGTTAAGAGAGTGGGCACAGGTATCTGGGAATGCAGAAGCTGTGGATACAAGTTTGCTGGCGGAACTTACATCCCCGTTACATCTGCTATGAAGATTGTTGAGCAGGCTGTTGGCAAAGAGAGACTATGAATTAAGTGAGACTTATGAGCTACTACATATGCCTTGTTTGCGGGGCTGAAGTGGACGTTGATCTGGAAAGAAACCTGATACAGTGTACAAAGTGTGGAAACAGAATACTCATGAAGCCCCGCCCACCGGCCCTCAAAAAGAGGGTTAAGGCTATTTAATTTTGTTTGTTTTTGATTTATTCTGCTCTGATTTTTGCTACTACGTCTTTCAGCATCTCTACAGCCTTTGCATCCCTGAAATAGGGATCACCAAGAACAACATGGTCGCAAACTTCCAGAATTGACTGGATTCTCTTTCTAACGGAGTCCACACAACCGCTGATTGTAAACCTTTCCATCAGAAGTTTAGAATGTTTTTCCAGTATTCTGAACTCCGGCAGCTTTTCAAGGTCTGTACCACTCTGCCTCGCTTTAATAAGGGATGCGAAATCTACTGATGTCAGCTCTCTATGAACTTCTTCAAGTTTAAACTCGCGCAAAAAAGCCCTGCTGCTACCCATCACAATTGCAGCTGCGAGGAGCAAATCCTGGTAGTAAGGACTTGGGAGGATGAGTGATGGTCCGTATGCTGCTGTGAAAACAACCTTTTCCATAAATTTCATGATCCACTGAAGGTAAGCGGGGTAAACATAGTTGAAGAGAATTCCATCTGCAATTTTTGATGCGTAGCTGGTAATTTTTGGACTAGAACATCCTACAAGCACAGGAATGTCGAGTTCATTCTTTGCCACTTCAACACACTTCACAACAGCATCCACAGCTTTCTTAGGATCGGAAAAGTTTCCGGCGGAGATTCCGAGCAAAAAGGGGTTGTCGTACTTTCTGGTAAGCAACTTTACACGGTTGAGTATATCCTTACAGCTCCTTCTCAGTGGCGAGAGGGTGCCAAAACCAATGGAAAGGGATGTATTTTCGGCTATAATTTCTGCAACGTGAAATGGATCTTTGAAGAGTTCAAGCTCACCAATCCACACAACCTTGATTCCTGCCTTCTCGGCAAGCAGTGCCCTTTTAATTATCTCATTGTCTGGTAGATCTCCATTGATATTCAGACTCACTGGGGTTGGATCACCAGTCTTCCAGAAGTTTCTTCACCTCCTTTTTGGAGATCTCCTTCTTGGTCTCTGTTACCTCTGATTCATCTTCATCCTCTTCTACTGGCAGTTTTGCCCTGTACCCCAGTTTGTCCCCGTACAGTTCAACAACAAATTTTGCTGCGAGTTTTGCTATATCGTAAACCTTGACTTCTTTCACATCTGCTGTTCCTATCTTTTCCTTTGCCTTTCTTTTGTCCACAAAGTACGGGCAGAATAGACATTTAAATGGCGTAATGGGCTCCGGCTCTTTCTCCGAAACGATATCATCGAAAACTTCCAGAGCGCAATATGTGCCATCGCTGTATTTGCAGTGTTTGATTCTCATTTCTCCGTTTTCTTTGGCAACCCTGAGGAGCTCGTAGACCTCTGAACTCTGGGCACTCTTTTTCCTCTTCAGGAAGTACCATTCTAAAAGAGAAATTACAAAATCAGATGGGGATATCCCTGCCTCCTCGCATTTTGCAATAAGCTTCTTCTCAATATCCGGAGGGATATCAATTGTCAGCCTCATTTCCTTTGTTTATTTTTTCTTACCCTTCTTCTTTTCTCCACCCTCTGGCTTCTCCGATTTTTCTTCTGGCTGGTTTTCTTCGATAAATATCTTTGCGAGGTTGTAGTACCCCTTTGAATTGCTCGTGACCGGATCGTCTGGTTTGATAATTTTACCTACATCTTCAAAGTTCTTGGAGAATTCTTCAAAGACCCCTGGTAGCAGTGATCCACCACCAGTCACGACAATTTTGTCAACGATTGCAGTTGATAATCCTTCGAGAATCATTTTCACTCTGTTGGAGATTCTATCAACCCATGATTTCATCAGATTGTTGTAGTCTTCGATGACGTTCTTGTGGGATATTGTGATCTTCTTTCCGCTTCTTATTCTTCCGATCTCGTAGTCTTCAATGGTCAGGAGCTTGGTCATCTCTTCTGGAGTTATACTTATTCCGGCTTTGTTTCTTACAGTTACCTCTAAATTCTCATAGAGTCTGTCCACGCCTATAAGCAGCGTGTCTCCTCTCAGATATTCCATGTGGCTCAGAACGACAACATCGGTAGTTCCAAATCCTATATCAATACAGACGCCCGTGTCAATACCCATATATGCCAGAGTTCCGACAGGTTCTGGGAATACCAATACCTTTGACTTCAGATCTTTTTCAAGGCTCTTTGCGAGTTCTTCTCTCTCCTGCTTGGAGGATTTTACAGGCAGACCGGTGGCGATGATTAAATCACCGCTAACATCCAACTTTTCAACTGCATACCTAGCAAGTTCGAGGTAGGACTTGTGAATCAATCTACCCTCGTGAACCGGTCTCAAAACTTCAACGTTTTCAAGGTTCTGAATTATTGCTGAAGCTTCTTCACCAATATATACGTCCTTTCTACCTCCTTTAAGGCTCCAGTCTTTTTCTTCACCGTAAACTACAATGCTTGGAAAGAGAATGACGTTTTTACCGTCTTTGGTGGCTTTGGTGTAGTTGGTGCCGATATCCAATCCTACTGGTATCATGGGGAAGTTTATGAGTAGGAGGTTTTATTAATTTTTTTAGGAAGTAGATGGAGTAAATTCTGAAATTTCACTATAGCATTATATTAGTGTCAGAATTCCCGTTGACAGGAAGTACACACCGAAAATAACGAATATTGATACAGAGACAAGCGTCAGCACCCTGTATGCTCTAGTCCCCCATAGCTTGGCCGTTTTGTTTGATGTTATTGAGACAAATCCAAGCCACACAAAGTCGCACATCTCATGAGCTACTATAAATAGAATGAGACCCAGGATGCCAAATTCCATGGACTGCATAACGAGAGTAAATCCTACAGTGAGCCACCATATTATAAAGTAAGGGTTGAGGGAACTCATCACTATACCCGTAATCAAACTTCTGCCCGGTTTGCCTTCGTTAACATTTCCATAATTTTTTACTTCGAGAAATGCCAGATAAAAAAGGACGAGTCCACCCAGTATACCAACTACTGCTTTAACGGTGTCAGTGGCAACTGCTACACCGAAGAACATTAAAGCGAGAATGATGGGTATCTCAACCAGCGCATGCCCAGCAGAAATGATAAATCCTGCAAACATGTTTCGCCTTCCTTCGGCAATTGTGGCAGCAAAAAGAGGGCCAGGAGCCATAACTCCACTCAGCGATATGATCATGACGGATATTAGGAACACTGTTAACTCCATGACAATCCAGAATTTAAATTGTGTATAAAATTTTATTTGTTTGTGGTATCTTCAATATATACTGAGTTTTAAATCTATGACTCCTCGCTCAGCGGCAATTTAGGTAAGGTGTTGGATTAAGTAGAAGCGTTGCACTTATAAGCATGACATGTTAGGAATAATGAAAGAATCGTCGAGGCGATGGTATGCATGAATGGAAGAAGTGGAGACACATAACGAAACTCGATCCAGACAGAAAAAATCCCGAGCATCTGATAAAGGCTGTTGCAGAAAGCGGAACTGATGCTGTAATGATCTCTGGCACACAGAACGTTACGTATGAGAAGGCAAAAGCACTCTTTAAAGCAATTCAGGATTATGGACTCCCTACAGTTCTCGAACCCTCTGACCCCTCAAACGTATTTTATGATGCGGATTATCTCTTTGTTCCAACAGTTCTGAACGCTAAGGATGGAGAATGGATCACCGGCAAGCATGCAAAGTGGGTGGAAATGCACTACAACGATCTTGAGAACTTTAAGGAAATTGTCAGAAAAACTGTGTTTGAGGGTTATATTGTTCTGAACCCCAACTCGGCTGTGGGTATGGTTACAAAAGCCAAGACAGATTTGACACCACAGCAGGCTGCAAGTTATGCTGTTGTGGGTGAGCAAATTTACGGACTGCCCGTTATATATATTGAGTACAGTGGAACGTTTGGCGATCCTGAGGTTGTTAAAGAAGTTAAGAGCGTGCTGGAAAATGCTGTTCTGATCTATGGCGGTGGCATTGATAGCAGGGAAAAAGCAATGACAATGCTTGAGCATGCAGACATGATCGTTGTCGGAAACGTGATTTACGAGAAAGGAATCGACACATACCTCGAAACGATCCCACCATGAAGATCAAAGCTGTCTGGGATTTGCTCAGGCTGGAACATGGCCTGATGTATGCTGTTGGAGTAATTGTGGGAATGGTTGTTTCAGCAGGATTAGACTTCAGCATCAAAAATATGTTTCTTGGAGCTTTAACTGCATTATTTCTTCAGGCATCCGCATTTGCTTTGAATGATTACTTCGACTATGAGGTCGATATTGCAAACAAAAGGATGGACAGACCTCTGGTTAGGGGGGAATTGAGCAGAAGAACTGCTTTTATTTTCTTTCTGGTTCTTGCTCCACTCGGGTTCCTGACAGCATATCTTGTCTCAATTGAGGCTTTCCTGCTTGCATTCGTTATTACACTCTTTGGGTTTCTTTACGATGCCAAACTGAAGGAATTCGGATTGGTGGGTAATATCTACATAGCCTTCTCTATGGCTGCCCCCTTTATATTTGGTAGTGTTGTTGCGACTGGCGAGATAAGAGAATCATCTGCATTGCTGGCGCTAATAGCATTCTTCTCAGGGGTTGGAAGGGAGGTAATGAAGGGTATTGAGGATGTTGAGGGGGATGCTTTGAGGGACGTGAAAACAATTGCCAGGACAAGGGGGGTTGAAGCAGCAGCAAAAGTATCAGCATGTTTATTTCTCCTAAGTGTTTTACTGAGCTTCTTGCCTCCTGTATTCCTTGAAGAGTACTACATGGATCTAAAGTATCTGATTCCTGTTGCGATTACGGATGTGATGCTGATATCACTCTCTCGAAATCTTTTAATTGGAAAAATCGAGAGGAAAGATATAAAAAGATACAGAAAAGATAGTTTAGTGGCTCTAGCTATTGGGCTTGTGGGTTTCCTTGGAGGGGCGCTTTGAGGTATCTTGAGGAGGTGTAGATATTGATTATGAGGGAAGAAGAGTTTAAAAACGAGGTTGTGAGGATCGCAGCTTATTTGATGTCTCTTTCTGCCAGAACTGCTCCCAAGTCTAGAGGTGAAGATGACATCGAAATAATTTATGTGGATGGCGAGGACAAGGATAGAATCGCAGAAAAGATGATCGAGCTTGGGAAGAGTGAAAGGGGTAAGGGTTTCATTGTTGATGGTGAAAGTGTTAAGAAAGCATCCGGAATCCTCTTGATTGGGGTAAATGGTGGTAAACCTCTGAAGATGAACTGTGGTGCTTGTGGCTTCAAAACTTGTGATGAGTTCCTATCTGCAAAGAGAGAGCAGGGCAGAGATTTTGTCGGGCCGAACTGTATGTTTAAGATACTCGACATGGGCATTGCACTGGGCTCAGCAGTGAAGCTAGCTTCACTATTTAACGTCGATAACAGGATAATGTACAGGATCGGCACAGTTGCGAAGATGATGGGAATCGCTAAGGCTGATGTAGTTATGGGAATTCCGCTATCTTCGACAGGCAAGAATCCGTTTTTTGACAGAATAAAGAAATGAGGGTTATTGATTTTCCATCCTCTTCTTTATCACTCGAACTTGCAAAAAAATACGGATACGACGAATTTATAATCAGGAGATGGCTGAAATTCTTCAGCGATGCGAAAGAGTTAATCGAAGCTATGGAACAAGAACTTCCAAAGTACATAAGAGTAAACACGCTGAAAATTCGTGAGGAAGATTTTTTAGAGAGGATGGAGGATAGGGGCTTCAGTCTGGAGAAAACGGAGATACCATTCTGCTATAAGGTTGTTGAAGAACCCTATTCCATTGGAGCTACACCTGAGTATCTCATGGGTTACTACTATGTGATGGATAAAAGCTCGTGTGTTCCTCCTCTTGCCTTGAATCCGAAGCCTGGCGAGATTGTGATTGATTTTGCCGCATCGCCGGGCGGGAAGACAACGTTTCTTGCTCAGCTTATGGAGAATAAAGGAGCTATTATTGCAATAGAGGCGAATCCCGAGAGAATTCAACCCCTTATTGATAATCTTCACAGGATGGGTGTGACAAATACGGCCGTTGTCAGGATGAACGCAGCCAAGTTTCACATGATGGGAATAAAGGCTGATAAAATTCTGCTCGATGCTCCATGCACAGGGGAGGGGATCATTCACAAGGATCCAACGAGGAAAACGAGCAGAGGAAAAGAAGATATAAGATTCTGTTCTGCATTGCAGAAAGATTTGATTGAGTCTGCGATATTAAGCCTGAAAGCTGGGGGGACACTTGTTTACTCAACCTGTTCATTAACGCCTGAGGAGAATGAGATGGTTGTGCAGGATATACTTGAGAAATATCCTGTTAGGCTGGAGGAAATTGAGTGGGGAGATGAAGCTTTTACTGAGATTCCTGGCACTGGTATTAAGTTCAGCGAGGAGATGAAGAAAGCAAGAAGGTTCTATCCTCACCGGCATGAAACATCTGGGTTTTTTGTTGCGAAGATTGTTCTTGAAGAGGAATTGTAAGCTTTTTATGGATGCTAAGGATGCCGATCCAGATCGAGGAACTTCTTCATAAGTAGTAAATCTTTCAGCATTGAGTCGTACTTCTTAGAAATTCTGTGCCTTAAAACCCTCATGTAAACCTTCCAATCTTTTCCTTCGCTTTTCCACTTCTCAACGAATTGAAGCAGCGTGATCTTACCATCAATGTACGCAAGCCAATCTTCGATAAATTCTCTCTCCTTTTTTGAAAGACACATAAATGGGAACTTCATATTGTTACATAAAAACGTAACGGATGAAAATGGTTATCTAATCCCATTACCTTTAATAATCTTGCAGGAAAGAATTATCCCATGCGTCCAGATAAGATCTTCATCGGCATTGCTTTAGTATTCATGGGAATATCACTCTTCCTAGTATCATCAGCAACTCATGTTGAATATGGGGGTGTGGTTATAATCGGCCCCTTTCCTATAGTTCTGGCATCATCTCCAGATATGGCTGTGTTTGGGATAGTAATCTCTGCTGTCATACTTCTCATGCTGTACACTTTCATGAGGTGGTAGCATGCTGGAGTTCATCGCTTTAATTCTAATCATATTCGGAGTGTATTTCATTATAAGCGGTTTGCGTGATTCTACGCCAGAGTATGTCTTGAAGCAACCTCTGCCCGAATATAATTACGAACCTTTTGAGGAGAAAGAGGAGAACGATTATGAATACGTGCTCGAAAAGAAGAGAAGAAAAACAGAAGTGAAAGGGGGTGGAGTCATACTAATCGGACCAATCCCAATCGTTTTTGGTGATTCACGTATAGCCTTTTACACTCTAATACTGGCGATTGTTCTGATGGTCCTGTCCATAATTTTCATTTTATTAGCAACCTGAGGTGGTTTCATGAACGTGAAAGAGGAGAAAATAGTTTATTTTGAAAAACCTGGCAAGCAGAATACGGAACAAACGCTCAAGCTTGCGCTGGAAAGAGCAACTCATCTCGGATTGAACTACTTGGTTGTTGCATCGTCGAGCGGCGAGACAGCAAAGAAAGCCCTGCAGCTGATAAGGGAAAGCGGTTCGAATATCAAGCTTGTTGTGGTTACATACCACAGAGGATTCTATGAAGAAGGAGTAGATTCAATGGATCCGAAAGTTGAGGAATTTCTTAGAAACGAGGGTGTAACGATTGTCAGGCAATCTCACATTCTGTCTGGAATTGAGAGGAGCATAAGCAGGAAGCTTGGAGGTGCCAGCAGAGTTGAGGCTATTGCTGAAGCGCTACGGTCGTTATTTGGTCATGGCTTGAAGGTTTGTGTTGAGATTACTGTGATGGCTGCGGACAGCGGAGCAATACCTATCGAAGAGGTTGTTGCGGTTGGTGGAAGAAGCAAGGGTGCTGATACTGCAGTGGTTGTCAGACCGGCTCACATGAACAACTTCTTTGACATGCAGATCAAGGAAATCATCTGTATGCCGAGGGAAAAACGGTAGAGGATTGAGAAATTCTTAAAAATACTATTTTTTGGTTTGGAGCATTTGATGTGAACTGGGCATTTAGTCACTTGACAACTTCGAATATCTTAACTCCTCCTTTGTCGTATATCAATTTGAAATTCTTTAAGCTATTCTCAGAATGTAATCTGTAAAATGTAGAATTTTTATATATATTCATAATCTCTTCTCTACTCATAAGATCAGGATTCAACCCAGCGATCTTCATTATTGCAATATATATTCCACCAAGCTTCATTTCATCGCAAGTGATAACATATTTAACTCCTCTTTTTTTCACTATTTTTAGGGCATCCTCCTCGTTTTGTGTGGTAAAGAATTTTGCAGCATCTATTGCTCCAGCCTGGAAATTATTGCACACAACCGGACGCTTTGCAACGTAAACAATCCAGTTTCCATAATCCCACCAGCTGAGAACACTATATTCTGGCTTTTTGGTCGGGTCTAAGTAGTGTGAGGTAGGAGGTGTATTGTCTCTTAGCCAGAGGAGTGCTTCTTCCCAGTCTTTTGACATGTTAAATGTGTCTATAGATATAACAACTGAAGGGGAGATAATAAAAATTATTATAATAAGAGTTAATATATCTCTATTCAAGTTATTTTCCTTTTTAGCATGTTTTTTTGTTTTTTTGGCTTGTCCTCTTTTTCCTCTTTTGATTATTCTATTATCTTCCTCTTTTTTCTCTTCAAAAATTGGATATCCCATCTTATGAATCAAATGACTTAAACCGTAGCCTGCAAGGACTGATGAAGGGATTGCAAGAATGTTAGTAAATCTCAATTGAAAGAGTGCTAGAATAAAGGCAGCAAGGAACCACACCGGAAGGATATATTTGTTTGTAGATATGGCTATTATTCCTCCTAAAGTAGCCAGGAGTATCACAAAATACCCTGACATAAAAAAGATGGTATATAATTCGAAGGATTTAGCTTCGGATATTGTAGGGAGATAAATATTTCTACCCAGAATATAATCTATTCCACTTCTTATAAACATAAACGGTTTTGGATTGAAGAAATATACTACTGCAATAAGTATGATTGTTGCTATTAAGTAGTAGTTGAGGTACCTCTCATTAATTCTTTTTACGAGTATGGAGAGAAATATGAATACAGCCAGTGTGAGGAATGCTATCCCAATAAAGGGTTTTATCAGATAGGATATAGAGGGGATTAGAAGAGATATGCCGGCAAAAACTGCATATTTATCGCTTTTTCCGTTAATAATTTCCGTGAAGGCTAGAATAGTATATATAGCACCAAATATTGGGGCTCCCTGCCAGGAAAAGGATAGTAGTAATAAGAATATCCCGGAAATTACAAAGTATAGAGGATTGTCTTCGGCTTTGAGGAGAAAATAAATTGCCGAAGTTATTAGGACGAGATTCCATATATGGTGGTCGCAAAATCCAACAGTGCTTATGCTAACGAGTGCTGGTGTAACTGCTGCAATAAGTGAAGAAAAGAATGATACGTAGATATTTCCAAAAATTCTGAATGCAATAAGAAAGACGAGAATGGAAATTATAACACCGAGTAGAGGTGGAAATATTGCTGCAAAGATTTCTGAAGCGTGAAATCCAAATAAAGTTCCTGGTAAGGCGAGAATATAATCAAAGAGGGGTAGCCAGCCAATTTTAAGTCCGTACGGATAGTTCAGGTAATAGTCAAAATCTGGTAGGTGACCTGTTTTCACTATTAATTCAACAATTCTCATGTGGTAATATGGGTCATAACCATCTAGTAGGATTTGAGAGGAGAATACTCTACTTATATTCTGCAGTCTAAAAAGAAATGCTATGAGTGCGACAGTAAGAATGCAGGTTTTTTTGTCCAATTTCATGCGTTTAGCTAGGCTATCGAAAATATAAATATTTTGTATTTGCAGTTTGGTAAATCTTGATTCCATTTAATAACAATATGTTTTTTCTTTTTAATCGTGGAGTTGCTGGTAAAGAGAGTTGTAGAATATTGGATAGAGTATGCACATGAGTATGGGTGTTAAAATCAATCTGATTGACACGTGGGCTACTAAGTTGTTTGTATTGGGAATTTAATAATCTTTCAGCACTACATAGGACGAATCCCCTTAGCATTATGTGAAAGTATGACTTAACACTTACCGAAATGCTTTTTTAGCAAATAATATGCCTTTCCAACTGATGATTAGAGACTGCAATCATATTTCATCCGTTAGCAAGGATTGGCTTCCCGTAACATCTGGAATTCTAAAACCGCACCCACACTGTAAAGTCTGCGGTTCGGTTAAGAATGTATCATCTGATAAAGGAAAAAGAATTGGATATTTTATTAACGCTCTCGCAGAAATGAGGTCTTTTCTTGAGAAAAAGGGATATAAACTCACTCAATCTCAGATCAGGCTCATAACAAAAGAATTAGAGGAAAAAGGACTTGATGATGTATACACTCTATCGTTTTCAGCTCAAAAGGAAATATTTGTCGAAACGGTAAGAAAGTACGTGAAAATCAGTAGGGAACTCGTTATTAGCTTCCTGTAATCTCGGCCAGCTGAACTGAACAGTGATGGGAGGCTGGCCGAGGGTAGCTGAGCTTATCTTTAATTTCCTAAGATTCTTTTATGGTATTAAGAATATCTGCTGTACATTGCTTAACTCATAGTGATTTTGGGTTGGTAAATTAGCTTGAATTTGTAGTGGGTGCTTTAAACATAAAATAAATTTGGTGTTTAGGAACGTTTGAATTTGTTGAGATTCAAGGTGGTGTAATGCTTTCGGTTATAATACCTGCATATAATGAAGCTAGCAATATAGAGGTTGTTGTAAGAGAAGTAAAGAACACTCTGGAAGAAATAACTAATGATTGGGAGATTTTAGTTGTAGATGACGGCAGCAAGGATTCAACATACTCAAGAGCAAAGAGACTGGAAGGTTTGTTTGGCGATAAAATTAGGGCTCTTACTTATGGAGAAAACAAGGGAAAAGGTTTTGCCCTGAAATACGGTTTTGAACATTCATCAGGTGATTTGGTGGTTTTTATTGATGCTGATATGGATTTACATCCTAAACAGATAAAAAAATTCCTTGAAATTCTGGAAAAAACCAAGGCTGACGTAGTTGTTGGCTCTAAAAGACATCCCAAATCGAAAGTAAACTACCCGTTGAAGAGGAGATTGTTAAGTGATATATATTTTCTAATTGTCAGAATTTTGTTCAACCTGAATGCTAAAGATACTCAGGTTGGTTTGAAGCTGTTTAGACGTGAGGTCTTGGAGGACGTCATGCCAAGAATTCTTGTTAAGAGATATGCATTCGATGTTGAAGTCTTGGCAAATGCCGTCAGAAGAGGTTATAAAATTGTTGAAGCACCCATAGAGCTTAACTTTAATCACAATAGCAGAATCAACTGGAAAGCAATTTGGCTAATGTTTGTTGATACTATGGCAATTGCGTATAGAATGTATATTAAAAGATATTATGACCAACAAACAAAACAGGATGGAGTATTGTTCTAAAAGGGAGCTTAGTGATGAATGTCCTGATATTTAACTGGAGGGATATAAAAAATCCGGAAGCTGGAGGAGCTGAAATTTATACACATGAAATTGCAAAGAGATTGGTTGACAAAGGATACTCCATCACACTGTTCACGTCCAAATTCAAAGGTTGTAAACGGGAAGAAATCATCGATGGAGTTAGAGTTGTCAGGGCTGGCGGAAAATACACGGTATATCTGAAAGCAAAGGAATTTTATGAGAAAAATAGATACATTTTTGACGTGGTAATTGATGAAATAAACACCAGACCTTTTCTCACACCTAAATTCGTTGATAATGATAAGATTGTAGCTTTAATACACCAGCTAGCGAGAGAATTCTGGTTCTATGAAACACCTTTTCCCGTAAATCTAATTGGCTACTATATCTTGGAGAAGAGATGGCTGAAAAATTACGTGAATATACCAACGATAACAGTTTCAGATTCTACAAAAAAAGATTTGGAGAGTTTAGGATTCAAGAAGATTTTCATTGTTCATAATGGGTTGAATGTTGAGCCAGTTGATAGAATTCCAGAAAAAGCTGAGAAACCAACGATTATCTACATTGGAAGGATGAAGAAGGCTAAGAAACCACAAGATGTAATTGAAGCGTTTAAGATCGTTAGAAAAGAAATAAGAGATGTGCAGTTGTGGATGATTGGAGATGGATACCTTAGAAAGAAGCTTGAATTTAAGGTAGAAGATGTTAAATTCTTTGGATATGTGAATAAGAGGACTAAGGATGAGTTGGTAAAGAAGGCATGGGTTATTGCTGTTCCTGGAGTAAGAGAAGGTTGGGGTCAGGTTGTTACAGATGCAAACGCTTTGGGGACACCTGCAGTAGGATATAACATTCCAGGTTTAAGAGATTCAATAAAGCACGGATATAATGGGTTTTTGGTAGATAGCAATCCAAAAGCTTTGGCTACCGGAATAATAGAGATACTATCAGGTGACAAATTAAGAGAAGAGTTAAGCAGAAACGCTATTGAATGGGCTAAGCAGTTTAGCTGGGATAGAAGTGCTGAGGAGTTTGAGAGAGTGATCAAGAATGCCATTGAACAGGAATATTGAAGATTGCCCCTTGGTTTCAGTTATAATCCCTACACACAATAGGAAAAAAAAGGTGATTAGATTAATAAAGTCGATCTTGAATAGCAATTATCCTAAAGAAAAGCTAGAGGTAATCGTTGTCGACGATGCATCAACTGATGGAACTTATAAAGAAATTAGAAGAAAATTTCCTAAAATTAAGGTAATTAGAAATAAAAAAGAATTATTTCTTGCTGGTTCTAGAAACGTTGGCATCAAAAATTCCAACGGTAAGTATATCTTTATAATAGATGATGATAATATTGTCGATAGGAATTGTATTTATGAATTGGTTAAAACACTAGAAAACGATCAAAAAACAGGAATTGCTGCACCAACTATGTACTATTACAAACAACCCAAAAGGATTTGGTGTGCTGGAATAAGAAGAAATATGATCACTTCGTTGACTACAAAGATATACGCAGATAAAATCGACCACGGACAACTAAACGGTTTGATAGAGTCCGTCGATGTTCTTAACGCCTTCACGATAAAAAGAGAAGTTATAGACAATGTAGGATTATTTAATGAGAAAGATTTCCCTGTACACTATGATGAGGCGGATTATGGAGAAAGAGTACGAAGTGCAGGATATAAAATTGTCTTTAACCCCAAAGCAAAAGTTTGGCATGATATACCTTTGCCAGAGGAAGAGGACAAGGCAAGATTGCACCATTGTCATAATGAGTTTAGGGCATATTATTGTGGGAGAAATAGAATTGTCTTTCATAGGAAATACTCAAAATGGTGGCAGTTTTTGACTTTTATTCTGATTTTCAATTGGTTATTCACCTTATATTATCTATGGGTTATTCTGATTGGATCTAAAAAACCTTTCAAAGAAAGACTAAAAATCGCAAAAGCATATCTAAATGGAGTTCGGAGTGGATTAAAATGGGAAAAGTCCTGTTAATAGGAATAGACGGGGCCGACTACAATATAACTAAGAAGTTATTAGATGCCAACAAACTAAAAAATCTTGGAAGTATATCTAAAAATGGTCAATTCTCACGACTAATAAGCACAATTCCACCTTTATCTCCTACAGCATGGACATCAATATTTACCGGCGTTCCCCCATATAAACATGGTATTTGGGGATTTCTAAAACAAAAAGATGGAGAATATTTTTATAAACCAGTCACGTCAAAAGATCGGAGAGTTAGAGCAATTTGGAACGTGCTCAGTGAAAAAAACATGAAATCTATTGTTGTAAATATTCCGTTTTCATACCCTCCCGAGCGAATTAATGGTATTATGATAACCGGCCTAGGCTCTCCAGGCAAGGATTCTAATTTTGTTTATCCTCTTTCCTTAAAAAAGTTCATTCTTGAAAATTTTCCAAACTTTGACGTTGACCTTAACGAGGGTAAACTAGAAGAGGGGGAAAGCATACATACGTTAGAAAAAGACATCACCAAAACAGAGGAGCATTTAGTTGATTTATTCCTTCATCTCCTAAATGAAAACGAATGGGATTTTGGAGCCATTGTTTTAAGGTCATTAGATATTATACAACACTTTGCATTTGATGATAAAAAGTTCGTGGAACAACATTACAAAAGAATTGACAAATTGATAGGTAGAATTCTGAAAGAAGCAATCAATGGAAGCAAAGAAGAAATACCTGTTATAATAGCCTCAGATCATGGATTCAGAAGAGTGTCTAGAAGATTCTATGTGAATACATGGTTAGAGAAAGAAGGATATTTAAGACTAAAGTCAAACTCTAATATACTTTTAAAACTTGGTATTGATGCCGAAAAAATAAGAGGCCTTATGAAAAGAATGGGTTTTAAAGAGATCATACGGAAAGTAGAACATAGCAAATTTGCAAAACAATTACTTAAAATTATACCAAGTAGTTCCCACCAGTATTTGTTTGATGCCGATTGGAGTCAGACAAAGGCGTTCTTTTATAGGGGTTCAAATGGTTTGATAAAGATAAATGTGGAGGGGAGGGAGCCACAAGGTTGTGTAAATATAAATGATGTTATAAAACTAAGTGAAGAAATAAAATCAAAATTGGAAAAAATTGTAGACCCTATTACAGGAACAAAAGTTTTTAAAAATGTATTTTTGAAGTGGGAATTGGGTATAAATTCCCAAGAATATCCAGAAATCATTTTACTCCCAAATGAAGGTTACGAAATAATGGATTATAATATAAATGGTTATTTATTTGAGGACATACATAACAGGCCAGGAGACCATGATTTGTATGGATTATTTATGTGCAATTTTAAACATCCAATAAAAGTAGAGTGTGTATGGGACATTGGCAAATTAATAAAGAGTTCTGTATTATGGGAGGCTAGTAACCCAGCAACCCAATGAAAATTGATTAATAACTGATTTGGAAAAATATTTCTCTGAAACAGTTTGTAAAGTGAATTTATGAGTCTATAAATCATTCCAATGGAACTACTGTATGATTAAATATCCACGGATATTCAGAAAGATATAATAGATATGAATATGGGTCAATCTTTACAACTTCGAGGAGATGTATGATAGCGAGATTATGTAAAATCATGAAATAATAAAAAACAAAATGGTGAATTAAAATGAAAAAATGTGATGAATTGATTGTTGGATTTAAACCAGCGGGTCACGATAATGCAGCTTTTATTATGGATCCAAAAAATAATGAAATATTGGGTATCTCCATGGAGAGGATAACGAGAATAAAACATGATATTGCTTCAATATTAACTCAATTACCACAAATTATTTCAGACCACTTTAATTTGAGAGATGATATAAAATTACATTTCGCTGAATCCTTTGATTTACCGCTATCATATATAATACACAATATTCTTAGATATGAAATTTATAAGATATTTGATATTAAGT